>ERZ506982.6-NODE-6-length-234009-cov-8.21749_pt1 | contig 234009 bp, 190 predicted proteins | sample MGYA00512886_ERZ506982 | MGnify/ENA metagenome assembly ERZ506982 | reverse complement strand
ATATAGGCACACAAGGTCAAAGGCGGCACCATGATCCTCCTGGTCGACAAGATCGTGCGTTGAACGGGCGTCGCGTGCATGGTAGTATTTCACGACGTGGTGCAACGTTTCTCTACATGGAAGTCCTCCATTACCTTTGCAACCACTAATCACAAGGGCTCTTGGCGCAACGGTTAGCGCAGGGGACTCATAATCCCTGGGTTCTGGGTTCGAATCCCGGAGGGCCCACCAGATTTTTCAGCAGGTCAGGCAATTTGTTTGGCCTGTTTCCTTTTTTCTGGCAACATTTTCCTGAAAGTATCCTGTTTGCCCACTTCCGAACGCCTCTGGTCGGGTTCCCGGTATGATCGCCGCCACGAAACCGGCCCATCTACTACGTTTGACCCCAACCCCTCGACCATAACCAGTGTTTAGCGAAAACCACAGGCCGTCTACCTGCGGTTTTATTTTTGCCCAGGACTGTGTGGTCGGGCAGTGCCGGCCGAACGTAGTAGATGGGCCCGTTTCGTGGCGGGAGGTCCCCGGGCGGCGACCGGACTGAAGCCGGAAAGGCGTGCGCCGCCGGCGCCGCCCGCCCGCGGGGCGCGCCCCGCGGGCGGAAAGGGCATCGCGGGGCATCGCGGCCCGTTCCCGCGTCCGTATCCGCGGCCGCGGCGGCGAAAGTTTTTCAAAATTCTCCTTGCATCGCCGTCCGAGTTCCCGTATAGTACTTGTTCGCACGGGGGCGTAGCTCAGCTGGGAGAGCGCTTGACTGGCAGTCAAGAGGTCAGGGGTTCGATCCCCCTCGTCTCCACCCGAGCATTGAATGAGGCTCCAACGCAAGTTGGGGCCTTTTTTCATATAGGCACACAAGGTCAAAGGCGGCACCATGATCCTCCTGGTCGACAAGATCGAAAAAAGCTTCGGCGCGCGCGTCCTCTTTAGCGGCGCGTCCTTCCAGATCAACCCCGGCGAGCGCTTTGCGCTCGTGGGACCTAACGGCGCCGGCAAAACCACCATGCTTAAAATCATCATGGGCATCGACAGCCCCGATGCCGGCCAGGTCCAGTACGCCAAGGACTGCCAGGTGGGCTACCTAGAGCAGGAAACCAACCTAGAGCAAAAGGACACCACCATCCTCGCCGAGGTCATGGCCGCCGCCAAGGAAATCCGCCGCATGGGCGAGCGCGCCAACGAGCTGCAGGCCCAGATCACCGAGCTCTCCGAGCAGGGCAAGGACGTCGACGCGCTCCTAAACGAGTACGGTCAGGTCCAAGACCGCTTTGAGCACCTGGGCGGCTACGAGCTCGAGAGCAACGCCCGCAAGATCCTGTCCGGCTTGGGCTTTAAGGTCACTGACTTTGAACGCCCGTGCTCCGAGTTCTCGGGCGGCTGGCAGATGCGCATCGCGCTGGCCAAGCTCTTCCTGCGCCATCCCGACCTGCTCCTTCTGGACGAGCCCACCAACCACTTGGACCTCGAAAGCGTTCAGTGGCTGCGCGGCTTTATCGCGAACTACGACGGCGCCGTCCTCATCGTCAGCCACGACCGCGCCTTCATGGACGCGTGCGTCGACCACGTCGCCGCTCTTGAAAACCGCCGCGTAACCACCTACACCGGCAACTACAGCAGCTACCTCAAGCAGCGCGAGGACAACCTGGAGCAGATGCGCGCCAAGCGCGCTGCCCAAGAGCGAGACATCGCCCATATGCAGGTCTTCGTCGACAAGTTCCGCTACAAGCCCACCAAAGCCGCGCAGGCCCAGGAGCGCATCCGCAAGATCGAGCAGATCAAAAAGGAGCTCGTCATCCTGCCCGAGGGCCACAAGCACATCGACTTTAAGTTCCCCGACCCGCCGCGCTCGGGCGACATGGTCGTGGGCCTGGAGGGCGTCTCCAAGTCCTACGGCGAAAAGCACATCTACAGCGACATCGACCTCAAGCTCTATCGCGGCGAGCACGTGGCGCTCGTCGGCCCCAACGGCGCCGGCAAGTCCACGCTCATGAAGCTCCTCGCTGGACTTGAGCCGCCCACCACCGGCACCCGCGATCTGGGCACCAACGTGGGCATCGCCTATTACGCCCAGCACGCGCTCGAGGGCATGACCGAATCGAACACCGTCCTGCAAGAGATCGACACTGTCACGCCCAAGTGGACCGTGCCGCAGCAGCGCAGTCTGCTGGGCGCCTTCCTGTTTAGCGACAACGATTCCATCGAGAAGCAGGTTCGCGTCCTCTCCGGTGGCGAAAAGGCTCGTCTGGCCCTGGCCAAAATGCTCGTGGCCCCCGAGGCGCTCCTGTGCCTCGACGAGCCCACCAACCACCTGGACATCGACTCGGTGGATATGCTCGAGAATGCTCTGCAAAACTTCCCCGGCACCATCGTGCTCATCAGCCACGACGAGCACCTGGTGCGCGCCGTGGCCAACCGCGTGATCGACATCCGCGACGGCAAGGTCACGGTCTACGACGGTGACTACGACTACTACCTCTACAAGCGCGAGGACCTTGCGGAGCGCGCCGCCGCCGAGGCGGCAGGGGAGAGCGCGCCAGCGGCGAGCAAGAACACCAAGCCCGCCAACGCCGCTCAGGCCAACAGCCCCGCTGCGACCCCCAAGCCGGCCGAGGGCAAAAAGACCAAGGAGCAAAAGCGCGCCGAGGCCCAGGCCCGCGCCGCGCTCAACAAAAAGCTCAAGGGTGTGCGCAACCAGCTCAAAAAGATCGAGGCGGAGCTCGACAAAAAGCGCGCCCGCTATGACGAGCTTATGGAATTGATGGCAAGCGAAGAGCTTTATGCCGATCAGGACAAGTTCAACGCCGCGCTGGGGGAATATAACGGCCTTAAGCAAGAGCTGCCCAAGCTCGAGGACGAATGGCTGGAGCTTTCCACCCAGATCGAAGAGGAGACCGCGCGTGAACTCTCGTAAGGCCGCTGCCGTGGCGATGAGCATCATCGCCATCGCCTGTCGCATCTGCGGCATCTTTATGAGCGCGATGACCGTGCTGCTGTGTTTTAGCGGCCTGACCGCCAAGTTGCAGATCGTAGGCTTTGTCGTTGAGCTTTCGCGCGCGCTGCCGAGCGCCATCGCCGGCTACGGCGTCATCACATCGCCCTTCGGCGGCGTGTTCCGCCTGGATTACGCTGTCGTCGCCGTTATTTTGTTTGTGATCGACTACCTGCTCACGCGCGCCTCGCGCCGCGTCCGCTAGGGGAGCGACATGTCCAGCAGCTACCTCATGAACCTGCTCGCCAGTGCCGTCGCCGTCATCGTGGGCATCGTCATCCACGAGAGCGCGCACGCCGCCGCGGCCTGGGCGCTCGGCGACAAGACGGCCCGTTCGCGCGGCCGTGTCTCGCTCAACCCACTCAACCACATCGACCCGTTTGGCACCGTCCTTCTGCCGCTGCTCATGCTTGCCGCCGGCGGCCCGGTGTTCGCCTTTGCCAAGCCCGTGCCCGTCTACCTCAACAACCTTAAGCACCCCAAACGCGACGAGGTCCTGGTAAGTGCAGCCGGCCCCGCATCGAACATCGCCCTCGCGTGTCTCGCGGCCGCCCTCATGCACGCGGCATACGGCAACCTCTACGCCAGCATGTCCTTTGCCGTGGCGTCCCAAATCATGAACTTCGGCGCCACCTTTATCGTGGTCAACCTGTCGCTCGCGTTCTTTAACCTCATCCCGATCCCGCCGCTCGACGGCTCGTCGATTATCGTCCCGTTCCTCAAGGGAAAAGCGCTCGCCAATTACTATCGCCTGCAGCAATACGCCATGCCCATCCTCATCTTGGTGCTGTACCTGCTGCCCATGTGGACCGGCATCGACGTGATCGGCCGGTATTTCGACGTTACCGTGTATCCGCTGGCCGAGTGGTTGCTCAACTTCGCAATCGCCGGCATCTAAGGTAAACTTACAGGTCGACCGTGCAAAACGGTCGCAACATGCACCCAAACCGCGCCGCGAAGGCGCCGTCAAAGGAGGTCGAAGATGTCGTATCGCGTGTCGACGCAGGTCTACAGCGGACCATTCGACCTGCTGCTGCAGCTGGTAACCCGCCAAAAAGTTGATATCGGCGCCATCTCGATCAGCGAGGTGGCCGAGCAATACCTGGCCGAGGTCGAGCGCATTGAGGCACTGGACCTGGACGTGGCGAGCGACTTTTTGCTGGTCGCGGCAACCCTTTTGGACATCAAGGCCGCCTCGCTGGTGCCCCAGGAGGCCCCGCGCAAGACAGACGACGATGACGAGGACGACGATGACCTCGAGGAACTCAGCGCGCTCGACGGCGACGCCCTGCGCGAAGTCCTGATTCAGCGCCTGATCGCCTACAAGCAGTTTAAAGGCGCGGCGGCAGCCCTCGGCGCGCGCATGCAGGCCGAAAGCCGCATGCATCCCCGTGTGGCCGGCCCCGATCCCGAGTTTCTGGGCCTTATGCCCGACTACCTTGCCGGCATTACCCTGCGCGGCCTCGCCGTCATCTGCGCCGACCTGGACGGCAAGCGCCAGACCTTCCTGTTGGAGGCCGAGCACGTGGCACCGCATCGCGTGCCGCTCGACCTGACGGTGGCCTCGGTCGATCGCTTTACCATGACGCAACAAACCTGCACCTTCCGCGAGCTGTTGGACGGCGACGCCACCACCGAGCAGCTCGTCGTCACCTTCCTGGCCATGCTGGAGCTCGCCAAGCGCGGCTCGCTCACACTGAGCCAGGACGAGATCTTTGGAACCATTCAAATCAACCGCGTCGAGGGCGCCGAGGCATACGTGCCCGGCGAGGGCCCCGAGCTCACCGAATAGGAGCTGCAACCATGTCAACCCTTTCCACGCTGGAGGCAAACAGCCTCAAAGGCGCCCTCGAGGCGCTGCTGCTGGTGTCGAGCGACCCGGTAAGCGCACCCGCGCTGGCAGGTGCGCTGGATATCGCCCCGGGCGAGTGCGCGTCGCTTTTGGCCGAGCTCAAGGTTGAGTACGAGGAGGCCAACCGTGGCTTTCAGCTGCGCGAGGTCGCCGGTGGCTGGCGCTTGTTCACGCACCCCGCCTACCACGATGTGGTCGAGGCCTACGTGTTGAGCTGGGACACGCAAAAGCTTTCGCAGGCGGCGCTCGAGACCCTGGCCGTCATCGCCTACCACCAGCCCGTCACGCGTGAGGTGGTCAAGGGCATCCGCGGCGTCAACTCCGATGGCGTCATCGCGTCACTCGTGGACAAGGGCCTGGTGCGCGAGCTCGGTCGCGACCCCGAGCGCGGTCAGGCCATTATCTACGGCACGACCAACGCCTTCTTGGAAAAGTTCGGCCTGCGTTCCACCCGCGACCTGCCCGATTTGGAGCAGTTTGCCCCCGACGAGCAGTCGCGCCAGTTTATCCGCGAGCGCCTGAGCGGCCGCAGCATTCAGTCCACGCTCGAGGAGCAGGCCGAGGACCTGGACGAAGAGCGCGAACTGATCGATACCGATCTTGAGGACACCGATGGCGAGGAGCTTCTGCCCACCGGTGATACCTCGGAGGATATGCATGACGAGGACTAACGAAGCAGGGGAGACGCGCATCACAAGCGCCACGGGCGCCACAACGCCCGCAGGAGACGTCCAGCCCGTCTATCCGCACACCATGCGCCTGCAGCGCTTTTTGGCGCGCGCGGGCGTGGCGAGCCGCCGCGGCTCGGAGGACCTGATGACTGCCGGCCGCGTGACCGTCAACGGCCAGATCGCGACCGAACTGGGGACTAAGGTCGATGTCGACTGCGACCATATCGAGGTCGACGGCATGCCCGTCAAGCTCAATCAGGGTGCCGTGTACCTGATGCTCTACAAGCCGACCGGCTACCTCACCACCATGAGCGATCCGCAGGGGCGCCCTTGCGTGGCCGATCTGGTCCCACGCGACCGCTTTCCGGGGCTCTTCCCGGTGGGTCGCCTAGACCGCGACACCACGGGCCTTTTGCTCTTTACCACCGACGGCGACCTGTCGCAGGACCTGCTGCACCCCAGCAAGCACGTCTACAAGACCTACCAGGCGCTCGTGGACGGCCACCTGACCGATCGCGACTTGGAACCACTCCGCCGCGGCATCGAGCTCGACGACGGCCTGTGCCAGCCGGCAATCTGCCGCGTCATCAGCGCGCGCGAGGCCGAGGCCGTGGCCCCGCAAGGCATCAAGCCAGGTACCACCGCCGTCGAAGTCATCATCCGCGAGGGCCGCAAGAACCAGGTCAAGCGCATGCTGAGTAAGATTCACCACCCGGTGATCCGCCTGCACCGCTGTAACTTTGCCGGCCTGGAGCTCAAGGACGTGGCCAAGGGCTCGTGGCGCGAGCTCACCGATCGCGAGGTGCAGATCCTCAAGGCCGGCGGTATCCCGCCCAAGCAGGCCAGCTCCAAACGCGGCGCCGCGCCGGCGACCAACAACGCGAGTCGCACGCGTCACCACGGCAGCCACGGCTCCGCGCCCAAGCGCAACACCTACCGCGAGCGCTACACGAGCTAGGCAATCGCAAAGCCCCAGCGCCCGCGTCCCATACCAGCACGTCAACCACCGAAAGGAAGCATTGCATGATCGTCGCCATCGACGGCCCCGCCGGTTCCGGCAAGTCCACCATCGCCAAGGAGATCGCCCGCCAGCTGGGCTTTAACAAGCTCGACACGGGCGCCATGTATCGCGCCGTCACCTTCGCCGCGCTCGACCGCGGCATCGACCTGGACGACGAGGCGGCCATCGACGCCCTCGCCGAGCAGATCGAGATTCGCTTTACCAACGGCACCGGCGAGGACACGCGCCTGACCATCGACGGCCAGGACGCATCGGCTGCCATCCGCACCCCGCAGGTCGACGCCAACGTGTCCAAGGTCTCGGCCTACCCGGGCGTGCGCGCCGCCATGCTCATCCACCAGCGCCGCGCCGCCGAGGACCGCGACATCGTCGCCGAGGGTCGCGATATCGGCACCGTCGTGTTCCCAAACGCACAGGTCAAGGTGTTCCTGACCGCCGACCCGCGCGAGCGTGCCCGTCGCCGTGTGCTGCAGCGCCACCAAAACGACGCCCAGCCGCTTACTACCGAGCAGCTCGAGGCCGAGGTCGATGAGACCCTCGACGCCCTTAAGCAGCGCGATAAGCTCGACAGCAGCCGCGAGGTCGCGCCGCTCGTTCCCGCCGAGGACGCCGTGCACGTCGACTCCACCGCCCACACCATCGACGAGGTCGTCTCGATAATCGAGGACCTCATCAACCAAAGGAGGTAGCCCATGCGCCTGTTTAAGCAGACGCCCGAGGATTACTACAACGCCCCCTACGCCGAGTTCCCGGCGCTCATCCGCGGCACCGTCGCCGTGGTCATGGGCATCTTGTGGGTTTTCTCCAAGCTCATGTGGCGCTGGAAGGTCGAGGACGCCGACCTTCTGTTTGAGCGCCAGGAAGGCCGCGGCAGCGTGGTCATCTGCAACCACACCTCGATGGCCGAGTTGCTGGCCGTGGAGACGGCGCTGTTCTTTGGCGGCCGCCGCGTGCGCCCCATCTTTAAGTCCGAGTTCGCCAAGAGCAAGATCGTGCGCTGGGCCTTTAGTCGTGTGGGCGGTATTCCCGTCGAGCGCGGCACCGCCGACATGAAGTGTCTGCGTGCCGCCCAGCATGCGCTGCAGCGCGGTGAGGACGTCCTGATCTTCCCCGAGGGCACGCGCATTCGCTCGCGCGAGATCAAGCCCGAGGTCCACGGCGGCTTTGCGCTTATCGCCCAGATGGGTAAGGCGCCCGTCAACCCGCTCGCCATCTGCGGCTGGTCCGATATTACGCCTGCGGGCAAAAAGATCATGCGCCCTAAAAAGTGCTGGATCCGTGCCGGCAAGTCCATCTCGCTATCCGATGCTCCGGCCGAGCTCAAGCGCAAGGAGCGCCTGGCCTGGTTTGAGTCCGAGGCCATGAGTCGTGTCTACGCCATGCGCGATGACCTGTGCGCCGAGCACCCGGGCAGGTTCTAGCCATGGGCGATAAAGTCATGAATACCGTCGAGGCTATACCCGGCAAGGCAGACGCCCCCACCATCGAGATCGCTGCCCACGCCGGCACCTGCTACGGCGTGCAGCGCGCGCTCGATATGGCCCTGGCGGCAGCCCCGCAGGCGGGGGAGAACGCTCAGGTCCACACCCTGGGTCCGCTCATCCATAACCCCATCGTGGTGCGCGAGCTCGCCGAGGCAGGCGTTGGTCTGGCCGACGCCTTGGACGACGCCGCGTCGGGCACCGTGATCATCCGCGCTCACGGCGTGGTGCCGCAGGTGATCGATGCCGCACGCGGGCGCGGCCTTACCGTGGTCGATGCCACCTGCCCCTACGTCAAGAAGGTCCACGTGGCGGCCGAGCGCCTGGTGCGCGAGGGCTACCACGTGATCGTCGTGGGCGAGCCGGGCCATCCCGAGGTTGAGGGCATCCTGGGCCACGCCGGCGATGACGCACAGGTCGTGAGCTGTGCCGGCGACGCCGACGAGCTAACGCTCAATGGCAAGGTGGGCCTCGTTGTGCAGACCACCCAGACCGCGCAGAACTTGGCCGAGGTCGTGGCCGCCATCACCCCCCGCGTGCAGGAACTGCGCGTGATCAATACCATCTGCGCCGCCACAAGCGAGCGTCAGCAGGCGGCCGCAACCCTCGCCAACCGCTGTGATTGCATGGTCGTCGTGGGCGGCAAAAATTCGGGCAACACCCGCCGCCTGGCGCAGATTTGTGCTGATGCCTGCGAGCACACGCATCACATCGAGGAGGCGTCCGAGATCGAGGCCGCGTGGTTTGTCAACGCACGCCACATCGGCATCACCGCCGGAGCCTCCACCCCGCAAGAACACATCGAGCGCGCCGTCGAGCGCATCAAGGAGCTTTGCCGCTAATCATGGACCAGACCGTACCCGCATACGCCGCCGAGGTGGCCGATTACGGGCGCAGCCGCGACCCCGAGCCGGGTGAGGGCGCGCTCGTTAAAAACGTGCGCCCCGAATCGCCCGCATGGGATGTGGGTATTGAGCCGGGCATGCGCGTGCTTACGGTCAACGGCGAGCAACTGACCGATATGATCGTGTGGCTCTGGGAAGCAGATGACGACACCGTCGAGCTGGAGGTTTTCGATCCGCGTGACGGCACCGTCACCCCCGTTGAGCTCGATCGCTTTCCCGGCGAGGACTGGGGCCTGGAGTTCGATGGACCCATCTTCGATGGCATGCGTACCTGCGTAAACGCCTGCGTGTTCTGCTTTATGACCATGCTGCCCAAGGGCGGCCGCTCCACACTCTATATTCGCGACGACGACTACCGCCTGAGCTTTTTGCAGGGCAACTTTGTCACGCTCACGAACCTCACCGACGATGATGTTCAAAACGTCATTCAACGCAACATGAGCCCCATGAACGTGTCGGTCCATGCCGTAAGCCCCGACGTCCGCCGCCGCATGATGGGCCGCAACGCTCAGCGCGGCATGGACGTGCTCGAGGCCATCATGGCCGCCGGCATCGAGATTCACGCGCAGATCGTGTTGTGCCCCGGCATGAACGACGGCGAGGAGCTGCAGAAGACTCTGCGCTTTTGCGAGGAGCACGAGCAGATCACGAGCCTGGGCATCGTGCCGTTGGGCTTTACCAAGCACCAGAATCGCTTTACTTGGTCATACAGCGACAAGCCCGAACTGGCGCGCGAGACCATCGCCATGATCCGACCCTTCCAGGACCGCGCATTCGAGCGCTTTGGCCGCCACACCTTCCAGATGAGCGACGAATTCTACCTGGATGCCGGCATCGAGCCGCCCGAGGCGGACTTTTACGACGGCTACCCGCAGTACTACGACGGCATCGGCATGATCCGCTCCTACCTGGACGAGACCGACAACGTGCTCACCGCCGATGCCGAGCGCCTGCGCCGTGTTCGCGAGGCAATCTCCGCCCGTGGCCAGTGCCTGCTGTGCCTCTCGGGCGCCAGCGCACGCGATACGGTAGCGCGTTTTGTGGAATCGCCGCAGGGCCTTTCCGGCACCGTCACGGCCATCAAGAACCGCTACTTTGGCGGTAACGTAGACGTGACCGGCCTCATCGTCGCGAGCGATATCCTGGAGCAGCTCCCGCAGGACCTGTCGGGGGTTATGCTCTTTGTGCCTAAGCTCATGTTCAACGCCGACGGTATGACCCTTGACGAGTATCATCGTGACGAATTACTCGCAAGCCTTACCGGTCGCGGCGCCGAGGTTCATGTGGTATCGACCATGCCGCACGAGCTGCTCGATACCCTGGAGCACATCCTTGGCATAACGCCCGCCAATTCAACTATTCCCGCTGACCCTAACCATTAAAGGAGAGCAGATGAAACCTATCGTCGCCGTCGTCGGACGCCCCAACGTGGGCAAGTCCACGCTCGTTAACCGCCTGGCCCAGACCTCGGACGCCATCGTCCACGAGTCCCGCGGCGTCACGCGCGACCGCTCGTATCACACGGCCGATTGGAACGGCCGCGAGTTCACCATCGTCGACACAGGCGGCATCGAGCCACTCAAGAGCGACGACGTCTTTGCCACGTCCATCCGCGACCAGGCCCTTGCCGCCGCCGAGGAAGCTGCCGTCATCCTGTTTGTGGTCGACGGCCGCACCGGCGTCACCGAGGAGGACGAGTCGGTCGCTCGCATGCTCAAACGCTGCGACAAGCCGGTCTTTCTGCTGGTGAACAAGCTAGACAACCCCGACCGCGAGAATGACAACATCTGGGAGTTCTATTCGCTCGGCGTCGGTGAGCCCACGCCACTGTCGGCCCTTCACGGCCACGGCACGGGCGACCTGCTCGACGACATCGTGGCCCTGTTACCCGAGGAAGAGGACGAGGTCGCCGACGAGTTCCCCGACGCGCTCAACGTCGCCATCATCGGCCGCCCCAACGCCGGTAAGTCCTCGCTGTTCAACCGCATCCTGGGGGCCGACCGCTCCATCGTATCCAACATCGCCGGCACCACGCGCGATGCCATCGACACCGTCGTCGAGCGTGACGGCAAGCACTACCGCATGGTCGACACCGCGGGCATTCGCAAGAAAAGCACCGTGTACGAGAACATCGAGTACTACTCCATGGTCCGCGGCCTGCGCGCCATCGATCGCGCCGACGTGGCGCTGCTCGTCGTCGACGCCTCCGTGGGTGTCACCGAGCAGGATCAAAAAGTCATGGGCTTGGCCATCGAGCGCGGCTGCGCCATTGTGGTGCTGCTCAACAAGTGGGACCTGCTCGACGACGACCGCAAGCGCGAGGCCTGTATGGAGACCGTCGACCGCCGTCTGGGCGTCATGGCTCCCTGGGCCCAGTACCTGCGCATCTCGGCCCTGACCGGTCGCAGCGTCGAGAAGATCTGGGCGATGGTCGACGCTGCCGAAAAGACGCGCTCGCAAAAGATCACCACCTCGCGCCTCAACACGTTCCTCACCGACCTGCGCGAGTTCGGCCACACCGTGGTGGACGGCAAGCGTCGCCTGCGCATGCACTACGTGACCCAGACGGGAGTCAACCCGCCGACGTTTACGTTCTTCGTCAACCACAGCGACCTGGTCAACGACACCTACCAGCGCTACGTGGAGAACCGTATGCGCTCGACCTTCGATTTTTCCGGCACGCCCATTCGACTCTTCTTTAGGAAGAAGGAGCAAAAGGATGCATAATCCGATTCTGCTGACCGCCATCTGCGCCGTGGTCTCGTTCTTTATCGGAGCGATTCCGTTTGGCCTGATCCTGGGCCGCGTGTTCAACCACACCGACATTCGCAAGGCGGGCTCCGGCAACATCGGCACCACCAACGCCCTGCGCGTAGCCGGCCCCAAGGTAGCCGCGCTCACGCTGCTGCTCGACTGCCTTAAGGGCGCCATCTGCGTCCTTATCGCCCGTCCGCTCATCGCGGGCGTGGGCTACGGCTTCCCTGTGAGCATCATGGCGCCTGGAGCCCCCGGCGACTGGATGCTCGGCGTCATCTGCCTGGCTGCCGTGTGGGGCCACATCTTCTCGCCTTACCTCAACTTCCATGGCGGCAAGGGTATCGCCGTGGGCTTGGGTGTCATCCTCGCCTGGTACTGGCCCACCGGACTTTCTCTACTGGGCATGTTTATCGTGGCCGTCGCCATCACCAAGTTTGTGTCGGTAGGCTCGCTTGCCGCGGCCATCGGTCTTCCCATCGCCGTCTGCGCGGTCTTTCCGTACGGCAGCCTGGGACTAAAGTTCTGCATGGCGATGATCGGCATCACCGTGGTGTGGGCCCATCGCGCGAACATCAAAAAGCTCATGTGCGGTAAGGAGTCCAAGCTCTCGTTTACCAAGCGCGTCACCGAGCCCGACGATAAGTAGGAGAGAGTCATGAATGTTGCGCTGATTGGCTCCGGCTCCTGGGGAACCGCCGTCGCCGGCCTTGCCGCCGCGCGAGCCGAGCGCGTGACCATGTGGGCCCATAGCGAGCAGACGGCCGCCGGCATTAATGGCAAGCATCGCAACCCCCGGTATCTGGTGGGATATGAGCTGCCCGGCAACGTCGTCGCCACCACGGACCTGTCGCAGGCGCTCGACGGCGCCGACGCCATTATCTTTGCCGTGCCCTCCACACACCTGCGAAGCGTATGTCATCAGGCAGCGCCCTTCATCGCCGCCGACACCCCGGTGCTCTGCCTTACCAAGGGCATTGAGCCCGAGTCTGGCCTGCTCATGAGTGAGGTTATCGCCAGCGAGATCGGCAACGAGGCACGCGTGGCGGCGCTCTCGGGCCCCAACCATGCCGAGGAGATCTGCCGCGGCGGGCTCTCGGCCGCCGTCATCGCCAGCGAAGACCCGCAGATTGGGGAGACCTTTAAGGACCTGCTCCTATCCACGGCCTTCCGCATCTACCTGTCGCAGGACATGACCGGTGTCGAGGTTTGCGGCGCTATGAAAAACGTCATCGCCATCGTGTGCGGTATCTCCGCCGGCTCCGGCGCGGGCGACAACACGCTCGCCCTCATCATGACGCGTGGTCTGGCCGAGATCAGCCGCCTGGTACACGCCCGCGGCGGTCAGGCCATGACCTGCATGGGTCTTGCCGGCATGGGTGACCTCATTGCCACCTGCACCTCCGAGCATTCGCGCAACCGCACCTTTGGCTACGAGTTTGCCCACGGCGTTTCGCTCGACGAGTACCAGACGCGCACGCATATGGTGGTTGAGGGTGCCGTCGCCGCCCGCAGCGTGAGCGAGCTCGCCCGTTCACTGGGCGTAGACATTCCGCTCACCTTTGCCGTGGAGCAAACGCTCTACAACGGTGTTACTTTGGATAGGGCGCTCGAGATTCTCACCGACCGCGTCCCATCGCAGGAGTTCTACGGACTCACCGATTAGCGCAGAAAGGCTACTACCATGGGTTCCATTAAAATCGCTCCGTCCATCCTTTCGGCCGACATGGCCAACCTCAAAGGCGACCTCGACAAGATCGTCGGCGCAGATTACGTTCACTTCGACGTGATGGACGGTCACTTTACCGGCAACCTCACCTTTGGCGTTGACATCCTCAAGGCCGTCAAGCGCTCCACCGACGTACCGGTCGACGCGCACCTTATGGTGTCGAACCCCGACGAGACCGTCGATTGGTACGCCGACGCCGGTGCCGATATGATCACCGTGCACTACGAGGCCTCCACGCACCTGCACCGCACGCTTACGCATCTGCAGCAGCGCGGCGTCAAGGCCGGTGTGGTGCTCAACCCCGCCACGCCCGTCTGCGTGCTCGAAAGCATCATCGACGTTGTCGACATGGTGCTGCTGATGAGCGTGAACCCCGGCTTTGGCGGCCAGAGCTTTATCCCGGGCACTCTGCCTAAGCTGCACGAGCTTACGGCCATGTGCGAGCGCCACGGCGTGTCGCCTCTGATCGAGGTCGATGGCGGTATCTCTTCCAAGAACATCGCCGAGGTCGTCAAGGCCGGCGCCAACGTGCTCGTAGCCGGCTCCGCCGTATTTAAGTCCGAAGATCCCGCCGCCGAGGTTGCGCTTCTGCAGAAGCTGGGCAACGAGGCTGCACAGGAGGCATAAACCCTTATGACCGCAGGTCAAAACCGCATACCCGTGAATCTTGACTATGCCGCCTCGACGCCCATGCGCGCCGAGGCGCTCCTTGCGCAGCGCGAATATGACGACAGCGAGCTTGCCGGCGTGAACCCCAACTCGCTGCATTCGCTCGGCCGCAAGGCCGCCGCGCGCCTGGAGGTGGCACGTCGCGAGATTGCCCGTAGCTTTGGCGCGCGCGTTCGCCCGTCCGAGATCATCCTTACCAACGGCGGCACCGAGGCCAACCAGCTGGCGCTCCTCGGTCTTGCCGAGGGCGCTCGTCAGCGCGACCGCAAGCGTAACCGCGTGATCGTATCTGCCATCGAGCACGATTCGATCCTGGACAACCTGCCGCTGCTGCGCGCCGCCGGCTTTACCGTCGACCTAGTGCAGCCCTGCCGTGCGGGCTACATCGAGCTTGCCGCGCTGAGCGACTTGCTCGGCGACGACGTCGCGCTCGTGAGTATCATGGTCGCCAACAACGAGACCGGCGTGGTGCAGCCTATCCGCGAGCTTGCCGCGGCTGCGCACACCGCAGGCGCCCTGTTCCACACCGATGCCATCCAGGGCTATCTGCATATTCCGCTCGATGCCGCCGAGCTGGGTGTCGACGCCATGTCCGTCGCCGCCCACAAGATTGGCGGTCCCGTTGCCTCCGGCGCGCTCTACGTTAAGACTCGCACGCCGCTGCGCCCCCGCATCTTTGGCGGCGGACAGGAAGCCGGACGTCGTGCCGGCACGCAGGACCTGCGCACACAGCTCGCCTTTGCCGCTGCCGCCCGCACGCTGACGCCCCATGTGGCCCAGGAGCGCGAGAAGCTGCAAGCCCTTTCCGACAAGCTCTACGCCACGCTTACGGCCCATCCGCGCATTCACGCCACCATGGGTGACTACACGCATGCCGACCGTCTGCCCGGCATGGTATCGATCTACATTGACGGCATGGACTCCGAGGAGCTCATCATCAAGCTCGACGCCGCCGGCTTTGAGGTGTCGGCCGGATCGGCTTGCTCGAGCGGCAGCATGGACCCGAGTCACGTGCTCAGCGCCATGGGCATTGGTCGCGAGCAGGCGCTGGGCGCACTGCGCATCTCCTTCGATGACCGAGTGAATCCGAGCGATCTGGACTACTTTGCCCAGACGCTGCTCTCGATCGTAGGTGCCGCATGATCGTCGCCGAACTTGAACGCGCGCTGCTGGCGCGCTACCCCAAGGCGGATGCCGAGGGCTGGGATCATGTTGGGCTATCTGTGGGAGATCCCGCTGTAGAGATCACCGGTGTTGCCTGCGCACTCGACGCGACCGAGGCCAACGTGCGCCGCGCTCTCGAGGCCGGCGCCAACGTGCTGCTGACGCATCATCCCATCTATATCAAGGCGCCCGAGGCCTTTTGTCCGGCCGCATCCGCGCGTCCCCAGTGCAGCGCTGCGCTGTACGAGGCAGCTCGTTGCGGCGTGAGCATCATCTCGCTTCACACCAACCTGGACCGCTCGCACGAAGCGCGCGTTCGCCTGAGTGAGCTGCTGGGCGCTGAGCCCATGAGCTCGTTGGAGCATGTGGACGAGCCCGAGGCCTGCGGCCTGGGCGCGTTAGCAACGCTCAACGAACCGTGCACGCTGCGCGACCTTGCCACGCGCGCCGCCACGGCGTTTGGCAGCGACCCCCGTGTTTGGGGCGAGGCCGATTACCCGTGCCGGACCGTTGCCATTCTGGGCGGCTCCCTGGGTGACTTTGGAGAGCTTGCCATTGCCGCCGGTGCGGATGTTGTCGTGACGGGCGAGGCGGGCTACCACGTGGCGCAAGACCTTGCCTTGCGCGGGCTGCCAGTGGTTTTGCTCGGCCATGACCGCTCCGAGGAGCCGTTCGTTGATATATTGATGAACTCTGCAGTTGACGCCGGGGTCGACCCCCGTCATGCGATTAAAATACTGAACCCTTGCCAATGGTGGACTGTGACAAAAGGAGAGAACTTATGAGCGCCGGCGCTACGCTACTCAAGCTGCAACAGATCGATTTGGAGCTCGCCCGCAACAAGAGCGAACTTGCCAATATGCCGGAGCTCAAGGAGCTCGCTTCCAAGCGCAAGACCTACGTTAAGCTCAAGGCCGAGATGACCAAGCTCTACGCCCAGCGCAAGGACCTGGATATTGAGCTAGACGATCTCAACACCACCGAGATCCAGACCAACAACGCCATCGAGGCCGCCAAGAAGCGCCACGTCGACGGCTCTGACTACCGCGAGGTTCAGGACCTGGAGAACGAGCTCGCCACCTTGGCCAAGCGCTTGGACAAGATCGAGCACACTCGCAAGGACGTCGTCATCGCCCATAAGGAGGCGCTCGACCGCGAGGCTCGCGCGCAGGCCATCATCGCCAAGTTCGAGGAGGGCGTGAAGGCCGACACCAAGGCCGCCCGCGCCAAGGCCGCCGACCTCCAGGCACAGATTGATGCCGCCACTAAGGAGCGCACCGCGCTTGCCGCCACGCTGCCGACCGACGTGCTTACCGATTACGAGCGCCTGCTCAAGCAGTTCCGCGGCCTGGCCGTCGAGACCATCAAGGGCAACATCCCCACGGTCTGCCACACCGCGCTGCAGGCTTCGTCCATGAGCGACCTCAACCACGACGGTAGTGAGATTACGCACTGCCCGTACTGCCACCGCCTGCTCGTGCTCCCTAGCAAGGAAGCTTAACGATGACGGCGGCACCCAACAATTCAATGCAACTTGAGGGAAAAACGATCCTGCTGGGCATTACCGGCGGGATCGCCGCCTATAAGTCGTGCAATATCGTGCGTCTGTTGCAAAAGCGCGGCGCGCGCGTCAAGGTCGTTATGAGCGAGCATGCCACCGAGTTTGTGGGCCCGCTCACCTTCCGCGCCCTCACCAACGAGCCGGTCGCTGTAGGTCTGTTCGACGACCCTTCCGACCCCATCCACCACATTTCGCTGGCGCAGGAGCCCGATCTGGTGGTCGTGGCGCCCGCTACGGCCAATATCATCGCCAAGATGGCCAACGGCATCGCCGATGACCTCATCTCCACAACGCTGCTTGCCACGCCGCGACCCATCGTGATCGCCCCCGCCATGAACAACGGCATGTGGAAGGCGCCGGCGACGCAGGCCAATATGGCCACGCTGCGCGAGCGCGGCGTTCACGTGGTTGGCCCCGGTAGTGGCTACCTTGCCTGCGGCGACGTTGACACGGGACGCATGAGCGAGCCCGAGGACATCGTCGAGGCCGTCTGCGAGGTGCTCAACCCCGCCCCCCAGGACCTTGCGGGCAAGCGCATCGTGATTACCGCCGGCCCCACGCACGAACCGATCGACCCTGTGCGCTTCATCGGCAACCGGTCGTCGGGCAAGATGGGCATCGCCCTGGCGGGGGAGGCCGCTCGCCGCGGCGCTGCGGTCACGCTTGTGCTGGGACCGACATCGCTCGATGTTCCCCGCGGCGTGGAGTGCGTGCGCGTGCAGACCGCCGCAGAGATGCTGCAGGCGGCTCTGAGCGCCTTCCAGACGGCCGATGCGGCCATTTGCGCGGCCGCTGTCGCCGACTACACGCCCGCGGCCCCTGCCGACCATAAGCTCAAAAAGGCCCACGAGCGCCTGGATCGCATCGAACTGGTCGAGACGGTCGATATTTTGGCCGAGCTCTCGCGCCAAAAGGGAGGGCGGTGCGTGATCGGCTTTGCGGCAGAGACTGATAACGTCGTGGAGTACGCGCAGCGAAAGCTCGCCCGCAAGGGTTGCGATGCCATTATTGCCAACGATGTCTCGCGCGCCGATTCGGGCTTTGGAACCGACACCAACAAGGCTTGGATCGTGAGCACAGCGGGTACGCAAGAACTTCCCGTGCTAACAAAACCCCAGCTCGCAGATACAATTTTGGACTTGCTTCAAAATTTGTAAAAAAGTTCTTGCACAAGGGCAAAGTTTCGGGTTAATATACTCCCTGTTGCGAGCGAGAGCAGCGCAACAAACAAAAGCTTCGGGACGTGGCGCAGCTTGGTAGCGCACTTGACTGGGGGTCAAGGGGTCGCTGGTTCGAATCCAGTCGTCCCGACCAGAAGTTTGCAGGTCAGGCACCTAGTGCCTGACCTTTTTTGTTTTAAGCAATTGCTTATTTTGATTAAGCAACAGGGTGCCAAAAATCTAGCCACGCGATAATCGCCTTTTACGGTTACTTGCGCGTTTTGCACGCGCTTGAGCCGATTTATTAACGCGTTATGAATCTACATACGCGTAGCTGGTATACAGCCGAGTAAGGGCTGTATTTATCGCGGCGATTTACACAGATATAGCGACTGTAACGAACAAGCGTGTCGCCGTATTTATTCCAGCAGTTCACTTGATCGGTGGACAAGTGGGCTGTTGCAACGAAACGCAAACCAGGATGGGCTCTATACGAGGACGCGCAGGGGTAATGGCGGGGGAGTGCGGCAGGCGCTCTGAGAGCCGCTTTATGACCCCATGTCTCCTTAACTCGATAATTTGTGTTTCAAGCCACGAATCGGTCGAGCAATTGCCAAAAGAAAGGCCCATGCAGGATTGCACGGGCCTTACATCAGATCAAATTTGAGCTAGAAGCACCAAGCGGGGCAGACGCAACACTATCTCGTCGCGGCCTCGGCGAGCGACATATCGTAGTCGAGGTAGAGGTCGAGGAAGTCGTCAGATCCCGCACAGGGGGACCGCGATGGTGGCCACCGCGCCGCCCGAGGGACTGTTGGCGAGCGAGACGGAGCCCCCGTGGGCGCTCGCGGCCTCGGAGGCGGCGTGGAGGCCGAGCCCGTAGTGGCGGCCTCCGTCGCGCGAGGAGCGGGAGGAGTCGTCTGTGAAGAGGCGCTCACAGCCGCGTTCGAGGGCAGCGGGAGAGAAGCCCGGTCCGTCGTCGGCCACCTCGATGACGAGGCGCCCGCCCGCGACGTCGCAGGAGACAGCCACGCGCGAGCGCGCGTGCTCGGCGGCGTTGACCACGAGGTTCGCGGCGGCTCGCGCCAGGGCGGTTCGGTCGAGCGGGGCCTCGGGTGCTCCCGCGACAGCGGGGCCCGTGGCCGCGTCGAGCGTCACGCCTCGCGCCCGGGCAATCTGGGCGGCCTCGGCAAGGACCTGTTCGCAGAGCTCGGCCGGCCGCATGGGGGCCTTCTCCGCCCCGCCGGACCCGCGCGAGGCCTCGATGAGCAGGCGCACGTAGCCGTCGAGCCTTTCGACACTGCCGGCTATGTCGCGCGCGGCGGCCGCGAGGTCGCTGTCATTCTCGTCTTCCAACTCCTCCGCCACGAAGTCGGCGTTGGCGCGCAGCACGGTGAGCGGCGTCTTGAGGTCGTGGGCGAGCGACGCCATCTGCTCGCGCTGCCCCCGCTCCGCGGCCCAGCGGGCCTCGAGCGACTCGGCGAGGGAGGCCCGCATGGCGTCCATCGCGGCGAGGACGTCGTTCACCTCGCGCACGTTGGTGCTGCCGACCGCGAAGTCGAGCTCCCCCGCGCCGACGCGCCCCGCCGCCTCCGCGAGCGGCGCCATCTTGCGCGAGATCACGCGGCTCGCGCGGCGCGCCACGAGCGCGAGCGCGAGCGCGCTTCCCGCCGTGGCGCCGACGAGCATGAGGCTCTGCGGGTTGGGAAGCAGGCCGGCGAGGTCGCGCGAGACCCACTGCGGCAGGTACTCGCTGACGAGTGCGCAGGCCCCGCCGCCTTTGAGCGGGAACGCGGCGTAGGTGAGGCCCGAACCCCCGCCCTCGATCTCCACTGTGCCCGGATCCGCGGCGAGTGTCGTACGGGCCATTTCCGTCGCGTCCTCGAGCCGCGTGCTCTCGAGGTCTGTCATCAGCACGTTTCCGTCCTTGTTCAGGATGAGATAGCGGTACGCCGTCGGCACGTCCTGCTGCCCGCAGACGCCGTCGCGTGCCAGGCCCTCCGCGACCTCGCGCGCATTGGCCGGCCCCCAGCTTGCCTCGTAGACGAAGCCCGCGTTGATCGCCACGGAGAGCACCATGAACGAGGCGAGCCACGCCATGGCGACCGCCGCAAACGCGTAGACGAAGTAGCGCGCGATGACGAAGGAGAGCGGCATGCCCCCGCGACCTCGCGCACCGATCTTCAGAGTTGCCACTTGTACCCCATCCCCCAGACGGTCGCGATCGGATCGGCGCCGGCCTCGGAGAGTTTCCTCCGGGCGCGGCTGACCTGCATGGATATGGCCGCGTCGTCGGCGTCGCTCTCCCAGCCGAGCACCGCCTCGCGGATCTGCGCGCGGCTCATGACCTGCCCGGGATGGCGGGCGAGGTACTCGCAGATGGCGTACTCGGTGGGCGTGAGCGGCACGGTCTCGCCGCCCACGGCGAGGTCGCGCGCCCCGAGGTCGATCCGCACCTCCCCGAAGGAGAGGGCGTGCGAGCGCGGCCGGCGCTCACGGCGTAGATGGGCCGCGACCTTGGCGCGCAGTTCCGCGGCCCCGAAGGGCTTGCGGACGTAGTCGTCGGCGCCCAGGCCGTAGCCGGCCACGGCATCCTCCTCGGCCACGCGAGCGGTCAGGAAGACGATGGGACCGTCGAAGTCCGGGCGGATCTGCCGCACGAGCTCGAAGCCGTCGAGCCCCGGCATCATGACGTCGCAGAGCACAAGGTCGAAGCGCGAGAGGTCCATCCCCGGGACCGCCGTCGGGTCCGCCGCCCTGACAACCTCATGGCCGTCGCGGCCAAGGACGCGCGCGAGCGCGTCGAGGATCGCCCGTTCATCATCCACTGCCAGTATCCTCGCCATGTTGACCTCCTGAAACTCTCGTCGGAATTGTACTAGCGCCGGAATCAGCGGTCCAGAGCCCTGCGCGCAGCCGCGGGCGGCTCGGCCGCGTCGCACGCGCGGTAGCGCACGCCCGAGCCGCCGCGCGCCTCGATCTCGAGCCAGCCCTCGCCGTCCGACTCCCGCCCGAAGAAGATGAGCTGGAGCTCTTGGACATTGCCTCTGTCGTCCGCAGCGTCGAGCAGGGCATTCCCGCCCAGGACGAGCGCTGCGGAGAGGAGGACGAGCATGGCGGCGAGCGGCCTCCTACGCATCTACCCTCCCGTCCTCGAAGCGGCAAAACCAGGCGAGAAGGACGGCGTCGGCTGCCAGGGTGAGCACGAGGCTAGCGAGCGCAGTCGTGAGGAGAGGGCCCACCGCGCGTGCGGCGTCGATGAAGGCCTCCACCCCGAGCGACCCCAGGCACGCGGGCCAGGCGAGCGGCACCCAGCTCAGGGGCGTCGCCAGGGCACCGGTGAGCTCGCCGGTCATGAGGCCGTGCGCAAGTCCGCCCACTGAGAAGAACGCGAGGAGCACCCCCGCCGCGCCGGCGCCGATGGCGGCGTTGCGGCCGAGGCGCAGGGCCACGCCGAGCCACAGCGCGTAGAGGGACAGGCTGCCCAGCACGATGCCCGCCCAGGCCGCCGCAAGCGGAGCGGGCCCGAGCGGCAGGCGCCCGGCGACGGCGAGCACGGCCCCGAACACGCCGAGCGCCACGGCCAGCGCGGCGGCGCCGAGCGCCGCAAGGGCGAGCAGCTTCGCCGCGACGGCGCGCCCGCGCGAGGGGACCGCCGTGAGGTTGGCGAGGCGCCCGGCAGCGCGCTCCTCGTCCACGGCGAGCCCGCAGACTATAGAGGACATGAGCGGCATGAGGGCGCCGAGGAACTGGACGTAGGCGTCCGCGCCCAGCGCCGGGTCCCATCGGGCTACGGAGAAGTACTCGCCGCAGACAAGACCGGCTGCCAGGCCGCAGACGAGGTGCACCACCGTGAGCGGGGAGCGCGCCAGGCGCAGGGCCTCGGAGAGCAGGGCCCGCGAGAGAGTCATGCGCGGCGACGGGTCGGAGAGTCGTGTCATGGCCATCACCTCTCCTCGGAGCGCGCGAACCAGGCCGCGCCCGCCGCCGTGAGCGCGGCGAACGCGAGCGCGCTGACCGCAAGGCCCGCCAGCGTGAGCATGCCGTCTGCCGCGAGCGCCCCGCCGAGCGCCATGTCCGCCGCGAGTGGCTCGCCGCTCGGCAGCACGGGGATGAAGCTCGTGGGGATGACCATGCTCGCCGACGGCGGAAAGAGCTGCGGTAGCGGCACCAACGACCAGGCGAACCCACCCACGAGCTGCGCGGCGAGCGGGCAGAAGATGCCCGCGAGCATGCCGAGCCGCGCCGTGAGGAAGAGCCCTGCGGGGATCATCCACGCCGCGGTCACCGTGTTGACGAGCGCGCAGAGGAGCATCGTGAGCGTGCCCGCGGCCGTGAGGCCCTGCGAGGAGAACGCCGATCCCGCGAGGTAGATGCCGAAGACTACGAGGTTCGAGAGCGTGCAGAGCGCGAGGCACCAGAGCGCCTTGGCCCACCAGGCGCGCCCGAGCGGGAAGCCCAGGCCCAGAAGCCCCCGCATCCGCGTGCGAGCGTCCGCCCGCGCGACGCACGCCACCACGAGCGAGAGACACACGGGCAGGAAGAGCGCGTACCAGTAGTTCCACGCGCTGAAGATCTGCACGCCCCGGTAGGGCATCGCGCCGAGCAGCGGCATCGGCAGCGCCATGAGCACGGCCAGGCGAACCGGCGCCGCGTGGCGCGACTTCAGGGCCTCGGCGCGCAGGGCCGCGAGCAGGCCGCCTTTCTCGCCCGTCATGCCGCCACCTCCCCGCGCGCTCGTCGCCCTTCCCGGCAGAAGCTCATAAAGAGTTCCTCGAGGTCCTGCCCGGGACGAAGCGCATCCTCGTAGGCGAGGCGCCCCCCGCAGATGATGCCGATGGTGTCCGCCATCTGCTGCACCTCGGAGAGGATGTGGCTCGAGACGATCACCGTCGTACCCGCCGCCGCGAAGCCGCGGATCTGGTCGCGCAGTTCCTCGATGCCGATGGGGTCGAGGCCGTTGGTGGGCTCGTCGAGCACGAGCAGGCGTGGCCGGGCGATCAGCGCCAGCGCGAGCCCCAGGCGCTGCCGCATGCCCATCGAGAAGCGCCCGGCGCGCTTCTTCCCGGTGTCCGCGAGGTCCACGGCGGCGAGCACCTCATCTATGCGGCTCTCGGGAAGGCCCAGCAGCGTGGTGCGCACGCGCAGGTTCTCGCGCGCGGTGAGGTTGGGGTAGAGCGGCGCCTCCTCGATGAGGCTGCCGATTGCGTAGAGGTCCTCGCGGCGCCAGGCGTGCCCGGCAAAGAGAATCTCCCCGGCCGTCGGCCGCAGCATCCCGCAGATCATCTTGAGCGTTGTCGACTTGCCGGCGCCGTTGGGACCGAGCAGCCCGTACACCTCGCCCTCGCGGATATGAAGGCTCACGTCGGCCACGGCGTCCTGCGCCTGGTCGCCGCGGCCGAAGCGCTTGGTGAGCCCGCGCGTCTCGAGCATGTAACCCATGGGTTTATCCTTTCTCTTTCGGGGGCGCGGGCCGAGTCACCGTGACCGCGCGCCTTACCTTTCGGGTTCACCATCCATGGTGGGGCGCGTTTCTAACGAAGCCGTAACGGCCGTTGGGCTCTTTTGGCGCCAACCCTTCTCGACCCGCACATCATGATTAATTTGCTTAAGGCAACAACTTTCCCGAACGATGTAACCACCGAATCAAAACGTGTGCATCGGCCATCAAAGATGCCAAAAAATGTCGTTTTTGGTGGCTGATGTACACAAATGCAGAATCCTGCGCAGCCCAGAAGCACACTCCACATGTCTGGACTCTCTATGCTCGCGCTGGATAGACATCGCCAGAACGGGTATAGTATCGAAAGTTTTGTCGTTTACCAGCGGGGGAGTCCTGTGGGCATCAAAAAGAAGATCAAAAAGGAGCTTATCGGCACCTCCGATTACCCGTCGAATAAGATCTTTACGATCTCCAATTTCATTACCTTCACGCGCCTGATCCTCACGCTGGTCTTCCTGTACCTGTTTGTGACGGACAACAACCGTGTCGTCGCCATCGTCATCTATGCCATCGCCGCCTCTACCGACTGGATGGACGGCCAAATCGCCCGTATGACCAAAACGGTCTCGTGGCTCGGCAAGGTTATGGATCCCATCTGCGACCGCGCGCTGCTATTTACAGGCGTTTTAGGTCTCGTGGTCCGCGGCGAGCTTCCCATCTGGGTCTGCGTGCTCATCATTGGTCGCGATATCTACCTTGGTATCGGCACGCTCATCGTTCGCCACTATCACCGCCGCCCCATCGACGTGGTGTTTCCCGGCAAGATTGCGACGGCGCTGCTCATGACCGGCTTCTCGCTCATGCTGTTGGGCTTTCCCACTGTGGATGGCTGGCATCTGCTGCCCACCACGTTCACGGCCTTCCCGGGCCTCAACGGCAGCCCGGTACCGCTTGGCATCTTCTTTGTGTACGGCGGCGTCATCTTCTCCATGCTCACCGCCGTTATCTATTCCATTAAGGGTGGAGCAGCCATTAAACAGGCCGTCGCGCATCCAGAGGACGAGGACATCGACTTTCTTAACCCCGAAATCGAAGACTAAGCCATTGGGGTATGATTACGTACAGTTCATTCTATGCGGCATGTCCGCGTTAAGTTAGGGGTTGTCATGGACAACATGGTTAACAATATGCCTCAGAACGATAAGGCCTCAGACGCCACCTGCGTTTTCCGCGTTCCTTCGAGCGATGTCACCGTTCCCGACCTCATGGCCAACGTGCACATCACCGCGCCCGTCTTATCTATCGTCAAAGGCCCTCAAACCGGTGCAGCCTTTGAGCTCGAGGATAATGTGACCACCATCGGCCGCGATCCCGCTAACGGCATCTTCCTCAACGACATGACCGTGTCACGTAGCCACGCGCGCATTATTCGCGAGGGTCTGGGTGCCCGCATCGAGGACCTGGGCTCGCTCAACGGTACGTGGGTTGACGGCGCTATCGTCAACGGCGCACCGCTGCACGACGGCTCCTCCGTCCAGATCGGTACGTTTACGCTCATCTATCACGAGAGCACGCCGGAGCGCATCGAAACCGGTGAGTAGGGCATGGCCGAACGCAACTATCTGAGTATCGGCCAGGTCGTCAATCTACTTCGAGGCGCATACCCCGATCTTTCGAACTCAAAAATTAGATTTCTCGAAGATGAGGGGCTCATTACCCCTCATCGTACACCTAAGGGGTATCGCCAGTACTCCAAGGAGGATGTTGACCGCCTGGAGGTCATTCTGCATCTGCAGAAGACTCGCTATATGCCGCTCAACGTGATCAAGCAGCGCCTGGAAAACGCCACAGACCTGTCTACGCTCGCCTACGAGGTGGGCCTGCTGTCCGATGTTCCGCTCAAGACGGAGCCCAAGGAGACCAAGCAAAAGCTGCATCCCATCGAGACCATCCCCGATATGCTCGGCGTCGAGATCTCGTTTATCCGCTCCCTGGCCGAAAACGACCTCATTCGCATCATCAAGAGCCCGCAGAACCGCGAGCTTGTCGATGGCCGCGATTTCCCGATCATCCGTTACTGCTCCGAGCTTTCGCGCTTCCACATCGAGCCGCGCAACCTGCGCCAGTACGTATCGTCGGCAAACCGCGAGTCCTCGATGTTTGAGCAGGTGCTCGTGAGCATGCTCGGTATGGATACTTCCGACGACGAGCGCGATGCCAAGCTCGAGCGTGCGTTCAAGAAGCTGCATGACCTCACCGAGGGCGTGCATACCGCACTGCTCAAGAACCGCGTATTCGAGTCACTCAACGCCGTGGTCGAGGACGCCGATATCGATGCCCTCGACGAGGAGATCGCTCGCTCCGAATCCACCAAGGCCAAAAGCGAAGAGGCATCCGCCCCAGCTGCTCCCGTGCGCGAGGAATCTATCGTGCAGCCTCTCAAGGTTGTCGCCCCCTCGCACGACCGCAACGCCAGCGCGGACAAATAAACGCTGCTACAAACCAGCCTCCCATGAAAGGTCATGCCATGTACGACTTCGAATCTCACATCGTCGACATCCCCGACTATCCCGAGCCCGGAGTCGTCTTTAAGGACATCACACCTCTCTTTGGTAATCCCGAGGCGCTAAAGGCCATGGTAGATGCCCTGGCCGAGCATTTTGCCGGTATGGGCATCACCAAGGTCGTGGGTCCCGAGGCCCGCGGCTTTATGGTCGGCGTGCCCGTGGCCGTCGCTCTGGGCGCTGGCTTTGTGCCCGCACGCAAGCCGGGCAAGCTGCCGCGCAAGACGGTAAGCGAGAGCTACGAGCTCGAATATGGCACCGACTCCATCGAGATCCACGCCGATGCCATTACCTCTAAAGATACCGTGTTGATTCTGGACGACTTGGTCGCGACGGGCGGAACCGTCGAGGCAACAGGTAAACTGGTGCGAGATATGGGCGCAAAGCTTGTGGGTTACGGTTGTATCCTCGAGCTTGCGTTTCTCAACCCGCGCAAGAAGCTCACGCCTTCCAACGAGGACGTCGAGCTCTTTAGCCTGGTAACGGTGAACTAGCCGCTACCCTTAGATACCGGAAAGGAAGCTCCATGCGCACAGCAAACACGCACAAAAACATGGCACGCTGCGCTGCTACGGCAACCCTCGCTTGTGTTTTGGGCCTGGGCCTCGCGGCTCCTGCCTATGCCGATACCGCATCCGACCTTGCCGCCGCTCGTACCAAACTCGAGCAGATCGGCACGCAAACCCAGCAAATTCATGAAGAACTCTCCGCTCAGACGCAGGAGCTTGATCAGACTGCAGGCGAGATCACGCAAAAGCAGCAAGAGATTGCCGAGGGCCAGGCAAAGCTTTCGAGCTACGTTGCCGGTGAGTACAAGACCGGCGGTCTGAGTCTCCTTCAGGTTCTGACGGGCGTCGACGATCTGGGCGACATGCTCAACCGTCTGTTCTATTACGGCAAGGTTTCCGACAAGCAGGCCCAGACCATTCAGGATGTCAAGGACCTTAAGCAGCAGCTCACTGATAAGCAGGTCGAACAGGAGAAGAACGTCGCCGCGACGCAGAAGAAAGTCGACGAGCTCAACGCCCAGCAGGCCGAGGCTCAGAGCGTCGTCAGTTCCCTGGACTCGCAACTGCAGGCCGAGCTTGCCGCCGAGGCCGAGGCCAATGCGGCGCTGCAGGCCGGCATAAATGCCAGCACAGCCGAAAAGGCCACGGTAAGCAACGACACCGCCGGTACGACCGAGAACACCAACAATGGCGGCGGCACAACCAACAACGGTGGCAACACGCCTGCGCCCGCTCCCGCTCCTGCTCCTACGCCGCAGCCCTCGACGCCCGCTCCGGCTCCGACGCCTTCCGCACCGAGCCAGTCTGTTGACGGCGGCTCCGTTGTTTCGCGCGCCTACAGCAAGCTTGGTTGCGCTTATTCCTGGGGCGGCATTGGACCGGACAGCTTTGACTGCTCCGGTTTTGTAAGCTACTGTCTCACGGGCCGCTACTGCCGTCTGGGCACCACCGGCACGTTTATGGGTTGGACGCGCGTTTCCGATCCTCAGCCGGGTGACGTTGTGGTCAACTCTTACCACACCGGCATCTATATTGGTGGCGGCCAGATGATCCATGCTTCCGACTACAAAACGGGCGTTATCATCAGCTCTGTCGCAGCCGGCATGAACAACAACTACATTTTCGTGCGCTACTAAGTCACTCTGTATAGCAAGCGAATGTGAACCTCGTGGCCTTTAGGCTGCGAGGTTCATTTATTTGTGACCGTGCTCCATACATGGTTCCAATGAGCTAGTTTTCAATACTAGATGCACGTTTCACCGGTGGGCAAGATAGCTATAATGATTGAGAAGCAATTAGAAAGGACCCTCTATGAGCTGGGCACTTATCTCCGATTCGAGCTGCAACCTCCGCGATTGGCAACCGACCGCACCCCATACCACCTTTGCATTTGCACCCCTCAAAATTCGAGTGGGGGAGCGCGAGTTCGTCGATGATCTCACGCTCGATGTTCATGAACTCAATTGCGCCGTGCAGGCGGAGTCGAGCGCTACTTCGAGCGCCTGTCCGAGCGTAGGCGAGTGGACCGAACTCTTTAGGCTTGCCGACAAAACGATTTGCATGCCCATTTCCGAAGGCGTCTCGGGAAGTTACAATGCCGCGGCCACCGCACGTGACATGGTGCTCGCCGAAGAACCCAACCGTCAGATTCATTTGGTCAATTCACGCGGAGCCGGCGGCAAAATGGACCTAATCTTCCTGCTGTTCGACCGCTATCTAGCAAGCAATCCAGACGTTTCATTTGAGGAAGCCTGCAGCTATTTTGATGAGCTGGAGCAGAACAGCAAGATCCTCTTTAGCCTGTGCAATTACGAAAATCTCGCCAAGGCCGGACGTATTCCCAAGGCAGCCGGGGTCATCGCCAATAAACTCAACATTCGAGTTTTAGGCACAGCAAGCGAGGCGGGGGAGATTAAGCTCGTTGGTCACACCCGTGGCGAAAAGAAGATGCTTGGCAAGATTGTCGACACTATGGAGGTCGAGGGCTTCACCGGCGGCGATGTCGTCATCGACCATGTCGAGAATGAGGCGGGCGCCCAGGCACTTGCCAGCCGCATCGTGGAGCATTGGCCCGGCTCCAAGACCATCATCATGCCCTGCAACGGACTGGATTCATACTATGCCGAGATGCACGGGCTCATTATCGGCTACGGCATGGGCGTGGCTTCGGGCCGATAACGTCCAACTAAACAAAAACACGGGCGGGGCAAAGTGCCTGATGACTCTTTGCCCCGCCCTTCTTATACGTCGGTTAGCTATTAAACCCATTGAACTTTAGGTAGCTCATTAGATACGCCTTCGATACAAAAGACGATACCGTGCTGCGCACGAGCAGCGACTCGCGTGTGACCTGATGAGCCGTATCGGGTACGGGAACCTGCTCAATGGAAAAAGCCGCGCGAATCGATGCCTCGAGCTGATCGATCACATAATCAAAGGCGGTCGGTGCATCGTAGCTCAGGCGCTGAATGTTAAAGAGCGCCTGAACCGCAGCGATGGGCAGCACCTGCTTAAAGATACAAATAGCGATGAGACGCGCAATCTGCTCACGGCCATACTGCTTTTTAACCGGAGCGGGAACGAGGCCGACCTTTACGTAGTTATTGATCATCGATGGCGTAATAACAGGCTGTTCCACGCAAATTGAAAGCGGCTCCATCCACAGTTCGATGTACTCAATGACCTGGTCACGGTAGAGCGTTACATTCGGCAACTGGTCATAGCGCGGCAAACAGAGTGTATTGAGTTTGCGGACAATATCAGACTGTATAAATGCATCAGGTAGCACCGTGGGCTGAATATCCTCTGGGCTAATGCTATCCGACGTATCGGACATCGGAATGACATGTTTAACGTGATTCATATGATGCCTCCGTTCGTTTTCAATATTGTATTCTAGATTATCTAGTTTTGCATACCACATAGCCGCAAAGTAAAAGCGGTTGGACGGCACATTGATGCACTGTCCAACCGCTATGTTTAAAGATAGCAACCTTACATAAGATATATTATCGTACTTATCCGCGTAAGAAAGCGTATGCGCTGGTAGCCGCTATGGCTCCGTCCGATACAGCGGTCACAACTTGGCGTAAACGCTTGGAACGGATATCGCCGGCAGCAAATAAGCCAGGCGTGCGGGTGGCCATCGATTCGTCGGTCAAAATACCGCCGTCGGGCGCCAGATCCACCAGATGCTCAACTAGCTCGGTATGGGGCTGCGTGCCAGCAAAAATAAAGATGCCAAACGAGCCAGGATCAAAGGACTCGGAATAGGTGCCACCGGTTGCATTGTCCTTAAACGTGATAGTCGTGGGCATGGCCTCGCCCGATAGTTCAACGATACTAGTTTGGTACCTAACTGAAATATTATCTTTTGCGAGCACCTTTTGAACCACGCCATCGGGGGCACGGAACTGATCGCGGCGCAAGACGATGGTCACGCTGTTGGCGATTTCCGACAAGAACAGAGCTTCCTCGCAGGCGGCATTGCCGCCGCCAATGACAAAAACCTGCTTGCCACGAAAGAACATGCCATCGCACGTCGCGCAATACGAAACGCCACGACCGCGATACGTATCCTCGCCAACAAAACCAGCAGATCGCGACGTGGCACCCATGCAAGCGATAACGCTCGAGGCCAGCGTATCGCCCGTATCGTGATGCACCGTAAACAGCGCCGCATCAGCATCGTAATCGATGCCCGTCACCATGCTCCATGTAACCTGCGCTCCCAGACCCTCTGCATGTTGCTGAAAACGCTCGCCAAGCTCGGCACCGCTTAAGAGCGGAATGCCCGGATAGTTCTCGACCTCATTGGTTGTGGCGATCTGTCCTCCCGACATGCCCTGTTCAATCACGGTCGTCGTTAGGTTGGCACGCGCCGCGTAAATGGCTGCAGCATAGCCCGCAGGGCCGCCACCGATAATCGCAACATCGATCGGCTGATGAGTAGTCATGAAGAGACCTCCTGTCGAAAGATTGGCGTTCTTTGCGCTCATACCCAAATTTATGCGAACGTGACACTCATGCACTACAATGATTCTCTGTGAAACAAAGATGAAGGGGAGATATCGATGGATCAGACGCAGACGAGCGACGACGCTCCCCTGCTCACGCACAGCACTCCCCAATCGGAACAAACCACGCTCTTGGCTCAGCAAAAACCTCTCGTGACCATCGTGCACGCCTCGGTCGGCTCAGGCCACAAGGCCGCCGCAAATGCGATTGCGCAGGCATTCGACCTCATCCGCAGCACCAATGGTATCCCCGAGGATGTTGAGATTGAAGTGCTCGATATCCTTGATTTTGGACGCATAAAATTCGACGGCAACAAAACGGCCGCCTCGTTTACCGGCGCCACTCGCCCAATTTATGACTTGACCTGGCGTTATACCCTTACCGGGCACTTGCTTTGGGGCGGCGGTACGGCATGGTCGCGCATCATGTTCCCCGCATTTAACGAATACGTTCGGACTCGTAGGCCCATTGCCGTGGTCGCCACGCATATCACGGCAGCCAACGTCGCCGTCGGCGCGCGCGTCATTACGGGCATCGACTATCCCGTCATTTGCGTACCGACCGATTACGAGGTCGAGGGTTGGTGGCCCCATAAGGACACCGACCTATTCTGTGTGGCAAACGAGTTTATGGCCGAGACACTCCGCCCCCGCAAGGTTCCCGAGGCAAAGATCCGCATTACCGGCATCCCCATTCGCGCCGGGTTTGATACGGACTACAATCGCGAGGAAGAACTCAAGAAGTTCAATCTCCCCACCGACAAGACCATTGTGCTGGTGATGGCCGGCGCCAGCTTGCCTCAACCGTACGTTCGCTTTCGTGCGGCGATGGACCACACACTCCCCTTCCTGCGCAGCTTCGAGGACATGCACTTCGTCTTTTTGCCGGGCAAGGACGTGGAGTATGCCGCTCGGTTGAAGACGCTCTTCGATGCCATGAAACTCGAGAACGTTACGGTTCTTGACTATGTCGATGACATGGCAGCGCTTATGCACGGCTGCGATCTGGCAATTCTCAAATCGGGCGGACTCACTGTTACCGAATGCCTCTGCGCACACCTGCCGATGATTCTACTGGGCAAGTCCTATGGCCAGGAAAAGGCCAACACCACCATGCTCACCGGCATGGGCGCCAGCATGCATGTCACCACCGCACGCGAGCTCATCGTGACACTGCGCCATCTCCACGATCATCCGGAGTCGCTCAAGGCACTGCTCATTAACGGCGAAGTGCTGCGTCGTCCACACGCAGCCGAGGACATAGCCATCGCAACCATGGAGCTTGCAGGCAAACCCCAAAAGCGCAAGCGAGCCTTCTGCCGTTTCTACTGGGGCGAAAAACCTGCGCATATCCGCTAGCGTCTTAATGTCCGCTTACCTGCAGGAGGCCCCTATATATCATCCCATGCTCAAACATTCTCGCTTCGCTGCGAAACTGCGCGTGGGACGATATATAGGGGCCTCCCACAGGTAAGCTGCGTTTACGTACTAGCAGCTATACTAGATTCCCCACCACTAGAACCTGCAAAGGCGAAACCGGAAAATCTAAAAACAGTAGGCCAATGCGACAAAGGGATAGTTCCTTTGTCGCATTGGCCTACTAGAATGTAAATATTTTTCAAGCGAGTAGCCGCCCGCCTGCCTCTCACACATATCGTTCCACGCGCAGTTTCGCAGCGAGCGAAGCGACGCGAGAATGTTTGAGCATGGAATGATATAGGTAAGCCCCGGGCGGGAGGGATACGAGCGTCCCTAGGCGACGCCGCTGGAACCGAAACCTCCGTTGCCTCGGTCGGTTTCGTCTAGTTCGTCTACTTCTACGAGATTGACCGTGGGGACTTCTTGGATGACGAGCTGGGCGATGCGGTCGCCTTTGTTGATCTGGATATTGTTGGTGGGATCCAGGTTAATGAGGATGACTTTGAGCTCTCCTCGATAGTGAGCGTCGATGAGGCCGGGCGTGTTGACTATAGACAGGCCCTGCTTAATGGCTAGGCCGCTGCGAGGTTGGACAAAGCCGGCGTAGCCATCGGGCAGTGCAATGGCCAAGCCAGTGGAGACCAAACGTCGCTCAAAGGGTTTGAGGGTGCAGTCTTCGTTGGCACGGAGGTCAAGACCGGCATCCGTGGGATGAGCGTATTTGGGAAGCTCGACCGTGGGATCGAGACGCTTAATGTTAACGGTAATGTTGGACATGAAATCACCTTAGCTTGTCTAGCTCTTGCAAAAACTCATCGACATCTTTGAAATCGCGATAGACGGAGGCAAAGCGAATGTAGGCAACCTTGTCGATCTTGGCCAGGCGCTTAAGCACCATATTGCCGAGTTCATGGGACGTAACGGCCGTCAGCGTACGGGAACGTAGCTCCACCTCGATATCATCGATGATCTCGTTGAGCTTTTTCGTGTCGATATCGCGCTTAATCGTGGCGCGCATCAGGCCGACCAGCAGCTTGTTGCGATCGAACCGCTGCTTTGATCCATCGGATTTAATGACCTCGATGGGATCTTCGCAGCGCTCGAACGTCGTAAAACGATAATTGCAGGAACAACACTCGCGACGACGCTTGATAGTGTTGTTCGATTCCTGCATACGGGAATCGACAACGCGGGTATGTGCCTTGCCGCATTTGGGACAGCGCATGGTACCTCCTCTTAAACGATAACAAGGGTACCATGCGACCGAGCCGAAATCTTACGAACGAGCCGGAACTTTCAGAACTGCACCAGCATCAAGTGAGCCGCGATCGAGGTGATTGACGCTACGAATCATGTCGGAAGTCTCCTGCGTGGAAAGGCCATCGATGGGATGCTCCTGGGCAAGCGACCACAGGGAATCGCCGGACTGCACACGAACCGTCTCGTAGGTAACGTTAGCTACGGAATCGGCATATGCTGCGTGACGAGCAGAAAAAACTGACGTGGCAAGCACGAAGAACAGGGTAAACGCTACGGCTACAGCAACGATCGTCGAGGCCTTCAGGGCAACAGGAGCCGAAGCAACGAACGCACGCTGGGTGCGAACGGGCTTAGTGGCAACGGCCTGAAAATGAGAGCGTCCGCCCTTCACGACCGTAAAGGCAGGCGTGGTGGGCGCCTCGAGCTTAAGAGCGAGGTTTCCCTGGACCATATCCGCTGCGTTCATTCTGTTCTCCTCTCGTTTGTTTTGACGAGAACTGTTTTATCAAGCCGCGGGGACAAAAAAGTCTAGCGCGGGAACGAGTGTTCGGTTATTATTATCTTCGAACAGTTGTTCCTGTCAAGCAAAAATAGAACATTTGTTTGATATGGGTAGAGAGGAACCCCCCTGATGGCTCGCAAAATTACCAAGCGTCAGCAGCAAATTTACGACTTCATCAAGGAATATCAGCAGGAGAAGGGCTATCCGCCCAGTGTGCGCGAGATGGCTTCGGCTGTGGGCCTTTCCTCCCCCAGTACTGTACATGCGCATCTCTCCGCGCTCGAAGCGCGAGGCCTGCTCAAGCGTGACGCAACCAAGCCTCGCGCCCTTGAACTCTTTGACGAAGACGGATCTTCCGTCTCCATCTCAAAGTCCGATGAGCCCACGGCGCCCCGCGGCACTGTATCGCTGCCTCTCGTAGGCCGTGTCGCTGCAGGGATTCCCATCCTTGCCGAGCAGAATATCGAGGACACCTTTACCATCCCAACCGAGATCGCAACGGACCAGGGGTCCTTTATCCTCGAGGTCCACGGAAATTCGATGATTAACGTCGGTATCTATAACGGCGACTACATCATCGTTCGCGAGCAGAAGAGCGCTATGAATGGCGAGATTGTCGTGGCCATGATCGATGGCTCCGCAACAGTCAAAACGTTCTACAAGGAGCAGGGGCGCGTTCGCCTGCAGCCCGAAAACGACACCATGGAGCCCATCTACGCGACAAATCCCACGATTCTGGGCAAGGTCGTCGGTTTGATGCGCCGGTTCTCGTAATGCAAAAACGTATCAACGTCTTTGATACCATTCGCGGGTTTACCATGCTCTCGATGGCGGGATTTCATGCCTGCTACGATCTTGCTTACCTATATGGCTGGAACATGCCTTGGTTTACCCAGACCATCTTCCAGGACATCTGGCGCGCCAGCATCAGTTGGGTATTTTTATTTATTGCCGGCTGGATGTGCACCCTCTCGCGTAACAACATCAAGCGTGCCGCCAAATATACCGTTGCCGCTTTAGTTGTATGGGTCGCAACGACGCTCGTCTCAGTCGATGACTCGGTGAACTTCGGCATCATTTTCTGCATGGCGGCGTGCACCGCCATTGTCGCGCTCGCGCGCCCGGTTCTCGATAGGGTGCCGGCAGTATGGGGTATAGCGATTTGCCTCATACTCTTTGCCTGTACCTGGAGCATTCCTAAAGCGGTCTACCCTATCCCCTATCTAGCTTGGCTAGGTTTCCCAGGTCCAGACTTTGTCTCCGGTGATTACTATCCGCTTATACCCTTCTTATTTATGTACCTCACAGGCTTCTTTGCCGCCCGCACGGCACAAAAAGCAAACCGTGAAGCGCCAGCATGGGTCTATGCGAATCCCATCCCGGCGCTCGCGAGCCTCGGACGCCATGCACTGCCGTTCTACCTGCTTCATCAACCGATTATCTTGGGTGTACTGGAGCTGATTTATTCCGTTCGGTAACGCTCAAGACGCGGTGCGATTCGGGCCGGCAACTTCGCCACAATACGAACGCCGTCCTCGAGATATTCCTCATGCAGAAGGGTTCCCTGCTCATGCACCAGCGTGATGAGGGCCCCCTCGCGATACGGGATATCAGCGGAGAGCAACACATCAGTGGCAGCCGCCTCACGAGCGATACGGTCGACTAAGTCATCAAGACCCTCACCCGTCTGAGCCGAGAACAGCACTGCCTCGGGATAGCGCCGGCGGAAGCTCAAGCGGTCGACGCTATCGAGCAAATCAATTTTATTGAACACGGTAAGCGTCAGGCGCTCACCGGCACCAATCTCGTCAAGGACACGATCAACCGCCTCAAGCTGACGCTCGTAATCCTCATCGGAAGCATCTACAACTTTAAGAATCAAATCGGCGCCGAGCACCTCGGAAAGCGTAGATTTAAACGCGTCGACCAGACCATGGGGCAGCTTTTGAATAAAGCCGACGGTATCGGTAATCGTCATGCCACGACCACCGGGCAAACGGTACGAGCGCGTTGTAGGATCGAGCGTGGCAAACAGCTTATCCTGCGAAAGTACCGTGGATCCCGTCAAACGATTAAGCAACGTCGACTTGCCAGCATTGGTGTAGCCAGCCAACGCCACGCGAAACGCCGGCGATTCAATACGGCTTTTCGATTGCACGTCGCGACGTTGTTCAACCTGTTTCAGTTCGCGTCGAAGCGCAGCAATCTTATTTCGAATCAGGCGACGGTCGACCTCGAGCTGGCTTTCGCCCTGGCCAAAGCGCGAGCCAATACCGCCACGTGTCTGCTCCTTGGCAAGGTGGCTCCACATACCTCGCAGGCGAGGTAGCAGGTACTGCAGCTGAGCCAGTTGCACCTGCAAGCGGCCCTCACGAGTCTGGGCATGCAGGCCAAAGATGTCCAAAATCAATGCCGTACGGTCAATAATCTTGACCGGTTCGCCCACGGCTTTCTCAAGATAGGACTGCTGCGAAGGCGTCAGGTCGTCGTCGAAGATAACAACAGCCGCATCCATGCGATGCACCAAACCGCACAGCTCCTCGACCTTGCCGGAGCCGATAAACGATTTGGGATAGGGCTTGACCAGGCGCTGTGACAAGCGTGCCACGCATTGGGCCCCAGCAGTGTGGGCCAGACGCTCGAGCTCGTCGAGCGAACGGTCGAGCGGCCAGGCGTTATCGCGCCACTCAACAGCAACCAATATGGCGCGCTCGGGTTCAGGCGCCGTGGGGACCAAAGGGAAACGAGCCATTAGGCAGCCTCGATGCGACGGTAGATATCATCAACGACCTCATCGATCGTAAACTCATCCATATCGAACCACACGATGCGATCGTCACGCTTAAACCAGGAAAGCTGGCGCTTGGCATAGCGACGTGAGCGCATCTTGATAAGCTCACGGGCCTCATCCATGGTAATAGTGCCTCGCAAGGCATCAATAATCTCTTTGTAACCGATTGCCTGCATCGACGTGAGGGCATCACCCAGGCCCTGGTCCATAAGGCCGCGGACCTCATCAACCAGCCCCTGCTCAAACATAAGGTCGACACGCAGGTTAATGCGCTCATAGAGCACTTCACGGCTACGCGTCAGACCAAACCACAAGGCATGATAACGCTCGCGCGGAACACTGAATTTCGACTTCTGCTGGGCATATGACACGCCGTCATCGTGCATTTCGAGCGCGCGAATTACGCGACGGACATTATGGGGGTGAATGACCACAGCGGACTCGGGGTCACGCTCGGCAAGCAACGCGTGTAGCGCTTCCTCGCCAATGCGCTCGGCAAGCTCCTGATACCTCGCGCGGCGATCGTCCTCAAGCTCGCCCGAGGGAAAATCCATCTCATCCAGGGCGGCCTTGAGATACAAGCCTGTACCCCCGCAAAACACCGGTAGACGGCCCTCGCCCAGCAAGCGCTCAACATGCACACGAGCGTCTGCCTGATACAGCGCTGCAGAATATGCAAAGCCCGGTTCAACAATATCGACCAGGCGTAGAGGCGCCGTGCATTCCTCGGGTGCCATCTTGGCAGTGCCGATATCCATACCTCGATAGATTTGCATCGCGTCACACGACAGCACTTCGGACGAAAGACGAGCCGCCAAACGATCTGCGACATCACTTTTACCAACCGCGGTCGGACCGACAATCGCAACGGCGGAAAGGCCTACCCCGGAAGAAATCATTAGCGCGGCTCGCCCACAACGGATCCGGACAGATACCACGTCTTGGCAACATCGATGTCAACATCGACAATCTTGCCAACCAACTGATCGATGCTATAGCCCTCGGGAATCGGTGCATGGACGGTCTGATTCTTAGGACTCTTGCCCAGCAGCACCGCGTCATTCTTTTTGCTCGTACCCTCAATAAGCGCCGGCACAACGGTGTGGAGCTCACCTTGGTTATACTCGTGCGCTGTGGTCTCGATAACCTTCACCAGACGGTTGAAGCGCTCAAGAATCACCTCATGCGGCGTGGGGTCATCAATCTCGGCTGCCGGAGTACCGGCGCGCTTGGAATAGATAAACGTATAGGCCTGAGCATAGCGAACGGTCTCGGCAAGCGAGAGCGTCTGCTCAAAGTCTTCCTCGGTCTCGCCGGGGAAGCCCACGATGATATCCGTCGAAAGCGCGATATCGGGCATGCGATTGCGGATGCGATCGACGAGCCCCAGATAATCCTCACGCGTATAGCGACGATTCATCTCTTTAAGGATGCGCGTCGAGCCCGACTGAACTGCCAGGTGCAGCTGCGGCATGACGGCAGGCGTCTCGGCCATAGCATCGATGGTCTCGGGCAGCAGGTCTTTGGGGTGCGAGGAAGTAAAGAAGATACGCTCTACACCCGTATCGCCCACGGCACGCAACAGGTCAGCAAAACGTGGCTTGCCAAACAGATCGCGACCATAGGAGTTGACGTTTTGACCCAGCAGCGTAATCTCACGCACGCCCTGGCGCACGAGCCCAGTCACCTCGTCGACAATCTCCTCGAAAGGACGGCTCTTCTCACGACCACGGACGTACGGCACGATACAGTACGTACAGAAGTTGTTACAGCCTGTCATGATGGGCACCCAGGCGTGATACTGGGTCTCACGATGCCATGGCATGCTCATAGCATCCGTGTCCTCGTGCTCATTGGTGCGAATATGGCGCTTGCCGTCCAAGAACGCCTCGGCGATAAGCTCCGCCACGTGCGCAATGGAATGGGTACCGAATATGACGTTGACGTTATCAACGTTGGTGAGCAGACCCTCACCGTCACGCTGCGCGATGCAGCCACCCACGGCGACCACGCGCTTGCCCGAGGGCGAAGGCGGGAGGCTCTTACAAGAGTTGCACTGACCGTACAGGCGTGTATCGGCAGCCTCACGCACGCAACACGTCATGAACACGACAATATCGGCATGCTCCGGATCGAGCGCCATGAGGCAGCCATACGAATCGAGCAGGCCACTCACACGCTCGGAGTCGTGCTGATTCATCTGGCAGCCAAAGGTGCGGATAAAGTAGGTTTTACCGGCAAGAATATCGCGTACGGAACGCTGGTCCATGTGTATAAGTCCTAACGAGGTGGAAAAGGCAGAATCAAAGAGCGCGAGCAACGAGTAAACTCGCTATGCCACAGGCTTGACGTCGTCCATGACGACGTTATCCATAGCAGCCCGATTAATCTGGTGAACGTAGATAGAGAGACGGATTGCCGTGCGCGACTCCCCGTTAATGAGAATGTCGGAGAACACCGGCGCACAGGAGACATCAAAGCCGGTCGGAATCAGAAAGCCGCGCGCAATGGCAACGGCCTTGATGGCCTGATTGACGGCACCGGCACCGACGCATTGAATGTTGACGGGGACGCCATCTTTGACCATGCCGGCAATGGCGCCGGCAACGGACGCGGGCGATGATTTGCTTGATACCTTCAGGCAATCCATGAAGAAACTCCTGCGTTTAAAAGTACGTTTTAACTGCAATAACTGTATCGTACCGAGCGGACTCGGTAAAGATTTTATTCCTCTTTGGCAAGATCGAACGTCACCGTGATGCGATCACGCGAAACGCGAATCTTAGGGTCGCCGCACAGATTGAGGTAATACCGGGCAGCGAGGTCGTTAAAGTCACGCTCGACCGCACGCGAAAATTGCGCCATATCATCCTTGGCGATACGAAGGCCTCGACGGTCCTTGGCAAGATCGACGGGAGCCGGCGCATGCGAGGTGGAATCGCGCTCGCGCAGCAGACGCGCGGTCACGCCGCGAACGGGCTTAATCTGTCCCGACAGAATACGATGGGCAGTGCGCTCGGACATCTCGAGACCCAGCCCAGAGCAGATCCGGATAAAGTCCTCGGCATCGGAGGCAAGGCCCAAACGATCGATAACCGGAAGTTCGCACTCGTCATCGATAAAGAGCAGGCGCGACGTATCGAGGCGACTCGAAGCCTGGGCGTACAGGGTCGCGGCGATCTCGGACGGAGAGCCCAGATACACATCGCAGCCACGCAGCTCCTCGAGGGCAAACTCACAGGCTGCGCGAATGATGTTGTGGGGGCCGCGAGCGCACACATAGCGGCCGTCTTCGTCTTTAACCGCCTGAGGCCAGCTCGACTGGTCGGCGCGCTCACCCAAGCGATCGGTGGCAACGCACACCTTAAACGCGGACCCCAAATCGACGCCCGAGGTAACAACGCGTGCCTCATCCGTGTTCTGCTTAATAGAGAACAGCGCCATACCACGACCGTGAACACCCCAACGGTCCATTTTCATGCTCTCAAGCTTGGAGGTGACACGGGCATCGAAGATACGCTCCTGCATATCCTGCGGCACACCCGAACCGTTATCCAGGAAGAGGAGGGTGCGAACACCCTCCTCCTTGGTCGTGGCAAGATAGACCTTATCGGCTCCGGCATCGCGAGCGTTGCGCAGCATCTCGATGACAATGTCCTCTACATGCTGAATGTCATGCTTGGCCTGACGGCGCTCGGCCTCCGAAACACGGAGGCGAACATACCCCTCGCCAAGGTTTTCCTCGACGCGAAGGTTGCCCTCCCCCGACATCGACGCGATAAATGAGATGAGCTCGTTCGCGTCGTTCATGTTATTTAGCGATATCGACGGCACGGCTCTCGCGAATCACGACAACGCGCACCTGACCAGGATACTCCATCTCTTCCTCGATCTGATGGGCGATATCGTGCGCAAGCACCGTGGACTGGGCATCGGAGATCTTGTCCGGCTGGACCATGACATGAACCTCGCGACCGGCCTGCATGGCATAGGTACGCTCGACGCCGTCATGAGAATTGGCAATCTCCTCCAGCTTCTCAAGGCGCTTGATGTAGTTCTCGGCCGACTCGCGGCGGGCGCCGGGACGAGAAGCAGAGACGGCATCGGCAGCCTGGACCAGGACGTCGAGCACCGTGTTGGGGTCGACATCGGCATGATGGGCCTCGATCGCATGGACGATAACGGGCTTCTCGCCATAACGGCGGGCAAGCTCGGCGCCAATGACAGCATGCGGGCCCTCAACGTCGTGGTCGATGGCCTTGCCCAGGTCGTGCAGAAGACCGGCGCGCTTGGCGGTCACAACATCCAGACCAAGCTCGGAGGCCATCACGCCGCACAGGTCGGAAACCTCAAGCGAATGCTGCAGCACGTTCTGACCAAACGAGGTGCGGTAGCGCAGAGCGCCCAGGGTCTTGACAATCTCGGGATGCAAGTCGTGGATACCGGTATCGAAGGCGGCCTGCTCGCCGGCCTCGCGCACACGCTGCTGAACCAAATCGGCGGCCTTGTGATACATCTCCTCAATGCGGGCGGGGTGAATACGACCGTCGGCAATGAGGTTCTCGAGTGCCACGCGGGCGGTCTCACGACGGACCGGATCGAAGCTCGAAAGCACGACGGTCTCGGGAGTGTCGTCAATCACGAGGTTGACGCCGGACACCTGCTCAAAGGTGCGGATGTTGCGACCCTCGCGACCGATGATACGACCCTTGAGGTCATCGGAGGGAATATGAACGGAAGTGACGGTGACCTCGGCGGTATGGTCGGCGGCGCAACGCTGAATCGCCAGGGAGAGAATCTCCTGGGCGGTCTTGTGGCACTCGGCGCGGACCTGCTGCTCCGACTCGCGGATGATGGTGGCCGCTTCGTGGGTAACCTCACCACGGACCTTGTCGAGCAACTCCTTATGTGCGTCCTCGCGCGTAAGGTCGGCAATACGCTCAAGCTCGGAAGTCTGCTTGGCGCAGAGCTCCTCAAGCTCGCGAGAGCGCTTCTCAACCTGACCGGCCTGGCTGGACAGCTGATGCTCGCGTTTATCGAGCGCATCGTTGCGACGGTCGAGCGATTCCTCGCGCTGCATCACACGATTTTCAAGCGTGCGAATCTCGCTCTTACGCTGCTTGTCCTCGGCCTCGGCGGCCTGCTTGTTCTTGATGATCTCTTCCTTAGCCTCGAGCAGAGCCTCTTTTTTGAGGGTCTCGGCCTGACGCTTAGCATCACCGATCAGAGACTCTGCCTGCGCGTGTGCCGACTGAATCTTTTCGTCGGCCTCGTGAAGACTACCCTGCTTGGCGGTGCGCATGTAGGCAATGGCGGCGATGGCACCCAAAACGAGGCCAACGAGCGCTGCAATGATAGGCATGCTCACTCCTTTTTATGGATTCGTTACACAGCAAAGCGAACCGTCCTTACGAACGGCTCGCGACATTTGAGTAATATGGGCGCAGCTTATGCGGGTCGGATACAGATAAACATATAAACAAACTCATCACAGATGAGCACATATCACAAAGCAAATGACAGTAATTATCCTACGTTGAACCGCAACAACTGTCAAATAAACGCACCCGGCACGGCGCCAATCGAGCGGTGAACGGCAGGGGCGTAACGGGTGCACGCTTACACGGCGCATTCCTCGCTTAAGGCATCGAGGCGCGCCTTAACGGCATCAGCGGCGATGTGATACGAAAAACCCTTACCCATCAAAAACCTGACGAGCTTTTCGAATGCACGCGCTTCGGGAACGCGACGTTTAGCGAGCAAGGCCGAAGCGCGGGCCAAGTCATCATCCACGGCAAAATACGCCTCGGGATACCCAGGGATATCGTCAAGCACGACATGACGACGTTTGAGCTCAACCTCGATCTTGCGCTGTCCCCAGCCGCGACGTTTGCGCTCTTCGATAAAGTACGAGCAAAAGCGGTTCTCGTCCAAAAACCGATACTCGGTCGCTCGAGCAACTGCAAAATCGATCGCAGGTTGTCGAAAGCCATAGCGCGCCAACTTATCGCGCACCTCGCCCGTGGCATGATCACGGCGCGAAAGCATCTCGGTCACCATGGTGAGTGCACATTTGCGTTCGATAAGCTGCACCGCCTCGCGAAAGTCATCCCAATCACAGGGAAGATCGGGGCGGTTCTTAACGTACAGGCGCGCCACGCGCACGGGAATCCAAATGGAACGTTCGAAACCGCCCTCGAGATCGCAATCGATATGCGCACAGGGCTTTTTAAACGCATAACCGCTCGAGAACGAGGAGGCCGCTTTCTTATCGGGAAAGACGACCGTGGCCTCGGTCACCATATACGACATGTCGGCATCCGCTACTCGTCGTCATCGTCGAGCATCGCGGAGCCATCGATGGCGTACAGCTCATCAAAATCCTCGGGGGCGGGCTGGTCGGTCAACTCAACCTCGGAAGGGGCATCGTCGTCATACTCAAGGCCGCAGGCAAGGCGAACCTTGTGCTCGATCTCGTCGGCGCAATCGGGATGCTCGCGCAGGAACGTCTTGGCGGCCTCGCGACCGTTTCCGAGCTTATCCTCGCCATAGGCAAACCAGGACCCCATCTTTTTGCAGATGCCGCACTCGACGGCCATATCCAGAATCGAGCCCTCTTTGGAGATGCCGGTGCCATACATGATGTCGAACTCGGCCGAGCGGAACGGAGCGGCCACCTTGTTCTTAACAACCTTGGCACGAACGCGATTGCCGATAACCTCGTCCTTGAGCTTGATGGTATCGATTTTGCGAATATCGATTCGCACGGAAGAGAAGAACTTGAGAGCGCGGCCGCCCGTGGTGGTCTCGGGATTGCCGAACATGACGCCGATCTTCTCGCGCAGCTGGTTAATGAAGATGCAGGTCGTGTTGGACTTGGCAAGCGAGCCGGCGAGCTTGCGGAGTGCCTGGCTCATCAAGCGAGCCTGCAGACCCACCGTCGTGTCACCGATCTCGCCCTCGATCTCGGCACGCGGAGTCAAGGCGGCAACAGAGTCGACGACGATGGCGTCGATGGCACCGGAGCGCACAAGCATGTCAACGATCTCGAGCGCCTGCTCGCCCGTATCGGGCTGGGAAATCAAGACCTCATCGATATCGACGCCGATACGCGCGGCATAGGTGGGATCAAGCGCGTGCTCGGCATCGATAAATGCCACAACGCCGCCCATGGCCTGCGCCTCTGCAAGGATCTCGAGCGAAAGCGTCGTCTTACCGGAGGACTCGGGGCCATAAATCTCGACGATACGGCCGCGCGGCACGCCGCCGATACCCAAGGCGGCATCGAGCGCCAGAGAGCCCGTCGGAATAGCCTCGACCTCGAGCTCGGGACCGCCGTCGCCATACCTCATAATAGAGCCCTGGCCGAACTTCTTCTCAATCTCGGCCTTGGTGGTGGCGATCATCTCGTCGCGCTCTTTACCCGTCGTGCGTGCATGAACGGTACGTACGGGACCTGAATTCTTGGCCATGAATAGCCCTCCTCTTAACAACCTGAAACGATAATAAACGAACGGCTGTTCGTGGTCAACCGTTCAGATTCATCATATGCACCCGACAATTCCAAAACCCGACCAAATGCCAACCAATCACCGACCAAACGCTTGACCACGCCAATCACAAATACGGGTGCTCGAAGTAATTTAAGCCTTGTACCAGCGAGAAAGTAATCCCCGTCAAAGGTCCCTATCTCCACAATTAAGGGGCCCTAAGGCCCCTTAAACCACGTCTATTCCATAGAATTGAGCACACGGACAATGCGTCCCAAAGCCTCCGCGACCGCATGGGCACGAACGCACGACCGATCGCCCTCGTAATGACAGCGCGCAGACTCGACAACCGGCGCTCCCCCATCGGCCGCGCGATGCGCCCAGCCAATATAGAACGTGCCGGCGGGATCTTGCTCGGTGCCACCACCGGGCCCAGCGTAGCCCGTTGCGCTTACGGCTATATCGCTCTGATAGAGCTCCAGCGAGCCCGCGGCCATCTCGCGCGCTGTCTGATGCGACACGGCGCTAAACCGATCGAGCGTTTCCTGCTCGACGCCGAGCACGCGATGCTTGATCTCATCGCAATAGGTCACCGCACCGCCACGAAGCACCGCCGAGGCACCCGGGATATCGGCAATCGTCGAGGCGATCATGCCCGCCGTCAGGGACTCCGCCGTCGACACCGTCACCCCAAGGGCACTCGCGCGCTCGATAATATCGCGCGCCAGCTCCTCGTTGTTTGCGGCGATCTGCAAATAAGACTCCGTCATACCCACCAGGACCTAGACCGAAAAGACGATCTTGCGGCAGTTCCAGAAGTACTGGGCACCCGAGACAATGGTCAAAATCACGGCGATGACGTATAGGAAGCGCGACACCGAATAGACACCGAGCAGCAGCGACACAGGCCCCAGCTGAAGGCCGGCCATCGCAAAGACGCATAGATAGCCGCAAATGGAGACCATCGTGGTCGCCGTCTTATACTTGCCGAGCTTATCGGCGGCAACGACCACGCCGGCAGCGCTCGCAACCATGCGAAGGGCGCTCACCAGTAGCTCGCGGAACAAGATGATGAACACGGACCACACAGTCACCGCGCCAAAATCCAAGAACAGTAGCAGGGCCGAGAAAACCAGCAGCTTGTCGGCGATGGGGTCCAAGAACTTGCCGAAATCGGTGATCTCGTTACGCGAGCGCGCCAGATAGCCGTCGACCTTGTCGGTGCACGACAGAATCACATACAAAATGAAGGCAGCGGCGGCGAGCGGGCCGTCGAAGGTGCTCCAGTCCGTACCGGCAACGCTCGCGTGAGACATGGCCGAGACGATCATGAACACCGGGATAAAGACGATGCGAACGCACGTCACGATGTTGGCGGGCGTCCAAACACTCGTCAGTTCCTTATTGCTCTCGTTTGCCACGACGCTCTCCTACTCCACAACATGGCCGATAAGCTCATAGCAGAAGCTATCGGTAAACTCGACGGTCAAAATATCGCCCACGGACGCCTCGCTGGCGTCCAGATGCACCGCGCCATCGGAATCGGGCGCCTGGAACCAGGCATGGCCGATCAACTCGGCGCCGTCCTCGGTCTCCTCGATGCCATCGACGATCACCTGAGCGCGCTCGCCCACATGGGCTGCCGTGGCGGCAAAACCGAGCGACTCGGCCAGATCCATGGCTTCCTGGGCGCGCTCGAGCTTGACCTCCTCATCGACCTGGCCCTCCATCTTGGCGGCCAGGCTGCCCTCCTCACGCGAGTAGGCAAAGACGCTCGTGTAGTCAAAGCCGACGGTGTCCATAAAGTCGATAAGATCGCGGAACTCCTCGTCGGTCTCGGTCGGGAAGCCGACCATGGCCGTGGAGCGAATCACGATGCCGGGAATGCGCTCGCGAAGATCACGGAACAGATCCTCGAGCTCCTGGCGCGAACCGGAGCGACGCATGGCCTTAAGGATGCGCGCGTCACAGTGCTGCACGGGGATATCGATATAGGGCAGCACCTCGGGCGTATCGCGAATCGTCTCGATAAGCTCGTCGGTCATGCCCTCGGGCTGCAGATAGAGCACGCGGACCCAGACGTTATGCGGGCGCACGGCCTCGGCGACGGCACGCAGCAGCTGCGCCAGATTGCGCGGCGAGCCCTCGACGACGTCCTCGTCGGCAAAGTCGGTGCCCCAAATGCCCGTGTCCTGGCCAATCAGCACGATCTCGCGCACGCCGCCGGCAACCAGGTCGCGCACCTCGGAGATAACGCTCTCGGCATTACGCGAATGATAGCGACCGCGAATATAGGGGATCATGCAGAAGCTGCAAAAACGATTGCAGCCATCGGAGATCTTGACATAGGCAACGGCGCCCTCGACGGTACGCTTGACCTGCGGGATATAGGCTGCGATCTCACGCTCCACGCCCAGTACGCCATCGATGACAGTGACGATTCCGTCTTCCTCGTCGGCCTTCACAAAGGCCGCGACCTCGGGCAGCTCGTCGGGCAGGTCGTCGCCGTAACGAGACGGCACGCAACCGCACATGACGATGGGGCAGGCGCGAACGCCGTCCTGCACCTCGTTAGCGAGCTCAAGCGTGGTCTCGATGCTCTCGGACGTCGCCGAGGCAAGAAACGAGCACGTGTTGACGATGGCGATATCGGCATCCTGCGGATCGAATGCCTCCTCGTAGCCCGCAGCGGTCAGCAGCGAACGCATGCGGTCGGTATCGACCTCGTTCTTGGCGCAACCAAGCGTGATAAAGAGTACAGAACCCAACGGAGTATCCATGTTGGAGAGCGGTCCTTTCGAAAGAATTAGCGGTAGTTGGTAAACTGCAGCGGCTGGCCGTAGTCCTGGTCGCGCAGGAACTGAATCACCGTCTGAAGCGCATCCTTAGAGGCCGAGGTAACGCGCAGCTTATCGGCCTCAATGGTCACCTTGACCTTGAGCTTTTGGTCCTTGATGTCCTTGTTGATCTTCTTGGCAGTCGCCTGGTCAATACCCTCGACGATATGGCCGAGCACGCGCACGGTACCGCCCGAAGCCGACTGCGGCGCGTCCCAGGAGACAGCCTTAAGGTCGATGCCACGCTTGATGAGCTTGGAGCTCAGCACGTCAATGATCTGCTTGGAGACAAAATCGGCCGGGGCATTGATCGTAAAGAGCTTGTCGCCCTTCGAAAGCTCGATGGTGGCGCCGGAGTCCTTGAGGTCATAACGCTGAGAGATCTCTCGGGTGGTCTGCTGGAAGGCGTTATCGACCTCCTGCATATTGACCTCAGACACAACGTCGAAGCTGGAATCTTTAGCCATGGTTCTTCCTTTCGGTACGGGGAGCCTTAGTAGCTGTCGTACGAATAGTCATCAGAATCGTTTGCAGTCTGGCCGTCGGATGCCGTGTCGGTGCCGTCGGTAGACTGGGGGTCGGTGCCGTCGGTAGACTGGGGGTCGGTGCCGTCGGCAGTATCGGTGCCGTCGGTACTCTCGCCGCCCTCGGAGTCAGTGGTCTCCTTCTTGGGAACGGTAATGGTCACGCGCGCCACACCCGATGTCTTGGTGTCGTAGCGGACCTTTTCGCCGTTCTTGGTGACCGTGACGTCGGAGGGCTTGGACGTGGTGATCTCGATCGAGGACTTAGGCGTGTACTCCTGCTCAAAGGGACCGGTCGCCTGGGCGCCAAAGACCGATTTACCATCGACCTTGACCTCAATCCAGGCGGTCTTGCCCTTGGCAACGGAGACCTTGACCTTGATGACCTCGTCCTCTTCCTTTTTCGCAGTCGCCTTGGCGGCGTCCGAATCGGCAGAATCCGTCGCCTCGTCGGCGCCTTCATCCTCGTCAACGGATTCGGTCTTCTTGGATGACTTCTTGGTCGTCGTCTTGGTGGCCGCGGGCGTCTCGGGCGTCGACTCGGGTGCAGGAGAGCCGCAGCCACGCAGGAGGACCACGATGAGCAAAATCAGCAAAAGCGCCACGGCACCGATGCCGGCGTAGATGATGCGCGGATCGAGTCCATTGTTCTGGGGGGCACGTCCACCGCCGCGTCCGCGATTAGAACCACCGCGACCGTTTACCTGCGGCATACGGCCACGACCGTTATCGGGACGACCACGATAGCCGCCCTGGCGCTGCGAGCCACGCTGGCCCGAACGCGGCGCAAGCTCGCCACGGTTCTGATAGCCACGCTGGTCAGAGCGAGGCGCCGAAGAGGGCTGGCCGTAAGGCTGCGATTGCGAACGAAGGCGTGGCGTCACCTGCGTGGTATCGGCGTCGGCGTAACCACCGCGGGAACGCCCGGCAGAAACTCCACGATAACCACGACCGGAGTAGCCTCCGTCGCCGTAACCGGCGCGAGGATCGCGACTCAACCCGCGAGCGGCGGGAAGCGCACGGTCATCCGGCATAGGCGTACTGCGAAAGCGATCTCGCTGAGAACGAATGTCCTCACTGGAGCCCGTCTCGGTGATATAGCCCGCTTGCGGGGGACGCTGACCGTACCGCGTCGAGCGACCACCCTGAACCATCAGAAATCGTCCGTTATCGACCGACGAACGCGAGTTAACGTAGCCGGCAGCATCCTGAAAACGACCGCCCTGCTGCGAGGTCTCGCGTTCATATGCCATGAGGTCATCAAAATAAGCGTTGACGACCTCGCGCGGGTTAAGCCCCAAAAAGCGAGCGTAGCTCGAAATCATGCCCTGCGCATAGCCGCGCGGGGGCATCGATGCAAAGTTACCGGTCTCGAAAAACTCGATGATCTGCGGCCTGATTTTGATGGTGTTGGCGACCTGCTGGATGGAAAGGCCCATCCGGCGACGCTGCTCGAGCAGCATGTCACCAAAGCGTACAGCCATCAGAATCCTCCAAACTCACGATCTTCACGTGCCATCTCGGCGTCGACAGACTCCAGCGCGGCAAGCCCCTCCTCATCCAGCAGGACCTCGCGCGGCTTGGAACCGTCGGGCGGTCCGACGACACCCTTTTCTTCCAGCATGTCCATAATACGCCCGGCGCGCGCATAGCCAACCTTGAGGCGGCGTTGCAGGCCAGATGTGGAGCCCAGCTGCGATTCCACCACAATATGGGCGGCTTCCCAGATAAGCGGGTCATCATCTTGCGGCTCGGCAACGCCCGTGCGGACAATGCCGCCGCCACCAGCCATGGACATGGAAGCGGGCGCCACGGCAGACAGGATCTCCTCGTGGTAGTCGGGCTCGCTTTGCGACTTAACGAACTCGACGATCTCGTTGATCTCGTCGTCCGAGACAAAGCAGCCCTGGATACGGCGGGGCTTGCCCCAGTCGACCTTGGAGAACAGCATGTCGCCCAAACCGGTAAGCTTTTCGGCGCCTATCTGGTCGATAATGACGCGGGAATCGATGCCCGTAGCCACGTTAAAGGCGATACGGTTGGTGATGTTGGCCTTAATAAGGCCCGTCACCACGTTAGAGCTGGGGCGTTGCGTAGCCACGATAAGGTGGATACCGGCGGCACGGCCCAGCTGGGCGATACGAACGATCGAGGCCTCGACATCCTTGCCGGCAACCATCATCAGGTCCGAAAGCTCGTCGATGATGATGACCAGATAGGGCATCTTTTGCGGCGGGTTATCGTAGTGTTCAAACTCGCCGGCGGCCTGCTTTTCGTTGTAGGTCGAAATCTTGCGAACGTTGAGGCGCTCGAAGACCTTCAGGCGACGCTCCATCTCGGACACGGCCCACTGCAGTGCACTGGCCGCCTGCTTGGGCTCGGTCACCACGGGCACGTAGAGATGCGGCAGGCCGTTATAGCCCGCAAGCTCGACACGCTTAGGGTCGACCATGATCAGGCGAACGTCCTCGGGAAGAGCGCGCATGAGCAAAGTCGTGATGATGGAGTTGATCATGACCGACTTACCGGAACCGGTGGTGCCGGCGATCAGTAGGTGGGGCATCTTGGCGAGGTCGGCGACAACAGGCGTGCCCTCGGCATCGCGACCGATGGCAAGCTCGAGCGGACCGCCCTTCACATAGGGAAGCACGTCGCCCAGATTGACGTTCTGACGCTTGCGATTGGGAATCTCGATACCAACGAGCGATGTGCCGGGTATCGGCGCGAAGATGCGCACCGACTGGGCGGCAAGCGAAAGCGCGATATCGTCCTCGAGGCTCGAGATCTTGCTCACGCGCTCGCCCTCACCGGGCTGCAGCTTAAAGGTCGTGACCGTGGGGCCGGCAATCCAGCCGACGACGCGGGCGCTACGGCCAAACTCAAGCAAGGTGGACTGCAACGACTCGGCAGTCTGTTCCAGCTCCTTATCAGAAGACGCGGAGGACGCCGACTGCGGATTGGCGTGCAGGATTTCGAGCGGCGGGAGCTTGAGGCCATCCTCTTGTTCACCCTCGGCATCGGCAGTGGTGCCGTCCGCTCCCCCATCGCAGGCTGTAACAGGAGCTGCGGAAGCCGTAGAGGAGGAAGCATCGGAAACCTTGGGATGCTTTAGGAAGTCGGGGATCTGCGGAGCTGCCGAAACGGGATTCACGGCAAATGGCGGCTCTGACTCGTCAGCCTTGTCCGGGTCGTCTTCCATCGAAAGCTGTCCGGTGACCTGTCCTGCCTTGGCGCGGCGACGCGGCAGTAAGGTGGTCTTGGCGGTCTCGAGCGGAGCCTCGTCGTCCTCGTCGTCGCCCTCGGTGAGCTCGATTTCGCTATCAGACCAAGACGGGTCGGGCTCGCTCGTGTTGAGCTTGGGCGCGGCCTTGCCCTTCTTGGCATGGCGGCGCGGCAGCAGCGTGGTCTTGGCGCGCTCGGCCTCCACGGCCTCGGACACGTCGACAAACGGATCATCGTCCTCGTCGTCATCCAAAACCGAGTCGACATCGCCACCCATAACTGTGGTCACCGCGGCGTCAGACCCCTTTTGACGCAGAATGCTCAGGTGCGGACGGGCGACGCCGGGAACCGACAGGGCCTCTTCGTCGCCCCACGGGCTCGCGTTGACATCGGCACGACGGCGCTCGGCAAAATCGGCAGCGCGATCGCGTGCGGAGCGCAAAACGCCGCCCACCGAAAAGCCGATAATGACCAAGCCAACGACGACAAGCCCCAGCAAGACAACCATGGCGATAGGTTTGCCCAGGGCGTTTTGCAAGGCACTTGCGATAAAGGCGCCAATGTAGCCGCCCGACGCGGATAGGTTCTGCGGTGCAAACATGAGGTCGCACGAATCGCTCGTGCCTGGCACCATCAGCGACAGGATAGAGACAATGGCCACAAAGACCACGGCGCCACCCGCGACCGAGCGAATGTTGAGCGGCGAGTCCTCACCCAAAAAGAGCGTGGCGGCAAACAGCAAGATCACAATCGGCAGCACGTAGGCACCCAGGCCAAAGCCAAGATGGTAGAAACCGGCGACAGCAGCCGTCACGGGCGCCGTTGCCGGGGAAATCACGGCAATGAAGGACGCAATCGCCAAAACGGCAATGACCACGCCGGCGATATCGCGATTGGCCGAAGGCTCGACCAGGGGCTCGAACTCATCGAACTCCGCCTCGTGGCCCTTATTGGCACGCAGATGGGAACCGGCACCCTTAGCAGATGCCGGTTGGTTGTTGCCTTTGTTGCCTTTGGCGTTTTGTGCAGATCCGCGCGCCAAACTAAACCTCCATGACGACCGGGATGATCATCGGACGGGTGCGCGTACGGCTCCAGATAAAGTTGGAGAGCGAATCGCGCACGGCCTTGCGAATGGCATCGGAGCCGCTGCTGGTAAAGCTGAACTTGCCCTTCTCGATCGTCTTCATGATGGCTGCGGAGGCATCCTCGGAGAACTGGTCGTCGATGGCAAACGAAACACCGCGGCCCGAGAACTCGATAGCCTCGATCTTCTTGTGCTTGAGCGAGACGATGGCAACAGCCGTGACCATACCGTCGTTGGCGAGCTTTTGGCGATCGCGAAGGACGATGGGGTCGGTGTCGCCGATGCGCAGACCGTCGACATAAACGACGCCGGACTCGACGGGCGCACCGCGTTTGACGATACCGCCGCGCATCTCGAGCGTGTCACCGTTATCGAGGATAAAGATGTGATCGTCCTTAAGGCCCATCTTGCGGGCGAGCTGGGCATGGGCGCGCAGGTGCACGGCCTCGCCGTGAACCGGCATAAAGTAGGTGGGCTTGGCCATGGCCATCAAGAGCTTGAGCTCCTCCTGGCTGCCGTGGCCCGAGACGTGGACGAGGGCACGGGACTTATCCCAGACGTCGCAGCCAAGCTTGGCCAGGCTGTTGACGACCTGCTGGACGGCCTTCTCGTTGCCAGGAACGGGAGTAGCCGAGAGGATGACGGTATCGCCCTCGTGGATGGAAAGCGTCTTGTGCTCGCCGTTGGCCATGCGGGACAAGGCCGACAGCGGCTCGCCTTGCGAACCGGTGCACATGACGACGATCTTGTCGTCGGGCAGGTTATCGATATCGAAGGCATCGATGATATCGGCATCGTCGATATTGAGGTAGCCCAGCTCGCGCGCCACGCGGGTGTTGGTGAGCATGGAACGTCCAGTCACGACGACCTTGCGGCCGCACTTGCGAGCGGCGTCGCAGATCTGCTGCAGGCGATGGATGTGGCTCGAGAACGAAGCGACGAACACGCGGCCCGGGGCGTTCTTGATGGCGTGCAACAGGTTGGGGCCAACTTCGGCCTCGGACTTAGTAAAGCCGGGAACCGTGGCGTTGGTGGAGTCGGAAAGCAGCAGGTCGATGCCCTGCTTGGCAAAGCGGCTGATGGCGGCATAGTCGGGCGTGACACCGTCGATGGGCGTCTGGTCGAGCTTAAAGTCGCCCGTGTGCATAACGGTGCCCTGATTGGTGCGAATAAACACGCCCAAAGCACCCGGAATGGAGTGCGTCATGGAGAAGAAATCGAGCGAGATGCCACCGAGATTGACGTGGCTGCCGCCCTTGACCTCGCGGAACTTGGGCGCACGAATGCGGAACTCGGAGAGCTTGCCCTCGATAAAACCGAGCGTCAGCTTGCTCGAGAAGATGGGCACCTTGTTGTTGAGGTCCTGCAGCAGGTACGGAAGCGAACCGGTGTGGTCCTCGTGACCGTGGGTGACGACGATGCCGCGGAGCTTCTCCTCGTTCTCCAGGACATAGGTGTAGTCGGGAAGCACCAGGTCGATACCGGGCTGGGAATCGTCGGGGAACATGAGGCCGGCGTCGACGAGCACCATGTCGTCGCCGCACTCGAAGACCGTCATATTCTTGCCGATGCCGTCAAGGCCGCCGAGCGGGATGATCTTCAAGGGAGATGATTTTTTAGCTGCCATAGGTTCGTGTGGTTTCCTTTCTTCGAAACGGGTCTGGAACAACCGACGGGGCGCTTCTGGCAAACCGACCGCCGGGAACGTACAAACATGCATCGCAGAGTCGATGCAGTAACCTCAGTATGATACCCATTTGTACCAATACAGACTACCCATGCATCAAAGCCCCATCTGAACTGGTCAATCCCGCCGGTCTGGTCTCAGCGGCCCCGGCACGGGCTAAGTTTCCTGCTCTACAGTCCTGCTCACGACGGAGGCCACATTAAGTGGCCTCCTGTTCGTGCGGAACTCGCGATAAACTTCATCAGTGCCCGCCCCACGGGAAACCTGCCAAAAAAGACAGGTTTATTTTGGTCGGTTTTATCTGGGGAAATACTGCTACGTCTATCTACTGATCTGAAATCTGACTACTAAATAGACTGTCTAACTAAATAGCGAGCGGCACTAACCAGCCCTTTTGCTTGCGCCCGGGAGGGCCGCATATGAAGTTTATCGCGAGTTCCGCACGCAAAGGAAAGCACTTAATGTGCTTTCCGTCTTGCGCAGGACTGTAGAGCAGGAAACTTCATATGCGGCCCTCCCGGGCGCAAGCAAAAGGGCGACCCCTGTCCGGAGTCGCCCTTGTTGAGCTGCTTATGTGTAGCTGTTACTCGGCGTCGTGGTGACGGCGGGGCTTGCGGCCTCCGTTGTCGCCGGGGCGGCGCGGACGGTCGCTGCGCTCGGAGCGCTCGCGACGCGGACGCTCACGGCGCTGGAAGTGCTCGCCGTCGCCCTCGGAGGCACCCTCGGCGCGAGCCGGGGCCTCGGGCTTGTCAAGACGATCGAGCGAGATCTTGCCACGATCGTCGACCTCGATGACGACGACCTTGACCTCATCGCCCACGTTGAGGACGTCCTCGACCTTCTCCACGCGGCCCTTGGCGACGCGGGAGATGTGCAGCAGGCCGTCCTTACCGGGCAGCAGGTTGACGAAGGCGCCGAAGGGCTGGATGGAGACCACGCGACCGGTGTACTCCTCGCCCGGCTCGGGAACTTTGATGATGAGCTTGATGCGCTCGACAGCCTGGTCGACGGACTCGCCGGTGCCGCCGACAAAGACGGTGCCATCCTCCTGGATATCGACCGAGGCACCGGTCTCGTCCTGGATACCGCGGATGACCTTGCCGCCGGAACCGATGACGTCGCGGATCTTGTCGGTCGGAACCTGGATGGAGACGATGCGCGGAGCGGTGCTGCGCGTGGTGTGGCGCGGCTCGGGGATCACATCGAGCATCTTCTGCAGGATGAAGGCGCGGCCCTCCTTGGCCTGCTGCAGGGCGCGGGCCAGGATGTCGAAGGTAAGGCCGGTGGCCTTGTTGTCCATCTGCAGGGCGGTGATGCCCTCGGTGGTGCCGGTGACCTTAAAGTCCATGTCGCCCAGGAAGTCCTCGAGACCCTGAATGTCGGACAGGACCACAGTCTTGCCCTCCTCCTGGATCAGACCCATGGCGATACCGGAGACCGGGCGCTTAATGGGCACGCCGCCGTCCATAAGGGCGAGCGTGGAACCGCAGGTCGAAGCCATCGAAGAGGAGCCGTTGGACTCCATGACCTCGGAGACGACGCGGATGGCGTAGGGGAACTCGTTCTCGTCGGGGAGCACCGGAAGCAGGGCGCGCTCGGCAAGGTTGCCGTGGCCGATCTCGCGGCGCTTGGGGCTGCCCATGCGGCCGGTCTCGCCGGTGCAGAACGGCGGGAAGTTGTAGTGGTGCATGTAGCGCTTGCCGTCGGTGGGCTCGATGGTATCCAGACGCTGGCCCTCGTTGAGCATGCCGAGCGACAGGACGGAGAGCACCTGGGTCTGGCCACGCTGGAACAGGCCGGAGCCGTGAACGAGCGGCAGGTAGTTATCCTTCACCATGATAGGACGGATCTCATCGGCGGCACGGCCGTCGACGCGCTCGCCGGTCTCGACGACCATGGTGCGCATGGCCTTCTTCTCGAGCTTCTTGAGCGCCACGGGAATCTCGCGCTCCCAAGCGGCCTGCTCCTCCTCGGTAAACTCGGCGCGGATGGACTCCTTCAGAGCCTCGACCTTACCGATACGGGAGAGCTTGTCGGCGTCACGAAGGGCGGCTGCCATCTCGTCGTAGTGGGCGAAGATGCGCTCCTGGACCTCCTCGACGGGCTGGTCGAGCGGGTACTCCTTCTTGACGATGGGGCCGTTGACCTGCTCCCACTCGGCGACGAACTCGTCCTGAGCCTGGCAGAAAGCAGCAAGGGCCTCCTGGCCAAACTTCATGGCGGCGAGCATGTCGTCCTCGGAAATCTCCTCGGCGCCAGCCTCGACCATCGAGATGAAGTCGGCGGATCCGCCCAGCTCCAGGTCCAGATCGGAGTTCTCGCGCTCCTCGTAGGTGGGGTTGACGATAAACTCGCCGGTCTCCACGTTGCGGCCGATGCGCACGCAGGCAAGCGGGCCCTCGAAGGGCACGCCGCCGAGCGTCATGGCCAGGGAAGCACCCATGACGTTGATGACATCGAAGGGGTTGACCTGGTCGGCGACGAGCGAGGTAGCGACGATGTGCACCTCGTTGCGGAAGCCGTCCGGGAAGCTCGGGCGGATCGGGCGGTCGATCATACGGGCCGTAAGCGTGGCCTTCTCGCTGGGACGGCCCTCACGCTTGAGGTAGCCACCCGGGATGCGGCCGGCGGCGTACATCTTCTCGTTGAAGTCGACGGTCAGCGGGAAGAAGTCGTAGTTCTTGCGCTCCTTGGAGACAACCACGGTGTCGAGCATCGTGGTGTCACCCTGCTTGACCAGGCAAGCGCCGGTGGCCTGCTTGGCAAGCTCGCCCGACTCAAAGGTGTAGGTCTTGCCGTACAGCTCAAAGGTCTTGGATACGAGTGTCATTGTTCTCCTTTACCCCACAGGCCCCTTGCCTGCGGGCTTCTCATGTGACGCGGGCCCCCTGCCCCCGACACGCTTCAGAGCGTGATTGTTCGCGCCCTTACACAAAAAGAGCGCCCCGCTGCGCAGGACGCTCTTAGCATGTACAAATCCTTACTGGATGTTGTCGCGGATGCCCAGAGCCTTGATGAGCTCACGGTACTCGACGATGTCGTTCTTCTTGATGTAGGAGAGAAGGCGACGACGGCGGCCGACGAGCATGAGCAGGCCACGACGGGTGTGGAAGTCCTTCTGGTGGGACTTCATGTGCTCGGTCAGCTCCTTGATGCGCTCGGACAGGATGGCGACCTGAACCTTGGGGTTGCCGGTGTCGACCGGGGTGTTACCGAACTGGGCAGTCAGCTCAGCCTTGCGCTCTTTGGAAACAGTCATTGTTTCACCTTTCGATTCTTGTCGCCCGCGGGCGACGCTATTCGCCTCGGACTGGGAAGCCGCCGGTGGAGCGAGCATCCAAGGTCGAGGTACCAACAGGTCGGTATGTTACCACAAGCAGCCCGCGCCTGCGTATCATCACCGACCCAACATGAATTCCATCGCACGGAGGCGCTGATCGGTATGCGTCGCCGCCCACACATGCGAAAGCCCCAACAAAAAGGCGGCAGTATGGGGGTCGACCCTCTCGGCCATAAGCGCATCGAAGGTCATGGACATGAGGGCGCGCAGCCACGCGACCTCGCCGGTCGACACCAACTCGGCACCCGGAACGCTCGACGCGCACGACCCGCACATGAGACCGCCCGCCCGGGGCGAAAAATACGACAGCATGGGGTCTCCACACAGCACGCAGGCCGAAAAATCGGGTCGATAGCCAACGTGCGACAGCAGCTTAAAGACATATGCCGCCACAAGCAAATCCATATGCGCCGTGTCGAGTCCGCTGCCCACCAAGGCAAGCGCTCGCTGCGTTATGGCAAAGGTAAACGGGTCCTCGGCGTCCTCGAACGAGCACACACGCGCGACCTCGGCGATCGCGCTTGCGGCGCAGGTCGTCTCGTAATCGGGCGCAGCGCCGAGCGGCGCCTCCATAAGCTCGGCCTGGGAAACCACGTCGAGCGACCGTCCATGCGCGAGCAGCATATCAACGGTACAGAACAGCTCGCAGCGCGCAGCCAGGCGCCCACCGGGTTTGCGGGCGCCCTTTGCCACGGCACGAACCTGCCGACCCCGCTCGTCAAGCATCGTCAGGATCAGGTCCGTCTCTTTGAGCTTCGTCTTATCGAGGACGAGTACCTTCGTGCGATATGTCCGGGAGCCTGCCATGCGCGCCGCGCGTCCTTAGTCCTCGGCGTTGTAGCCAAAGCGGCGAATCTGGGCCTCGTCGTCACGCCAACCGGCCTTGACCTTCACATCCAGCTCCAAAAAGACCTGCGTGCCAAAGATGCGCTCAAGATCGCGACGGGCATCGATACCGATATGCTTGATCATCTCGCCGCCCTTGCCGATGATGATGCCCTTTTGGCCCTCGCGCTCGACGTAAATGGTGGCGTGCACGCGCAGCACCTTCTTGGTCTGCTCGAGCGCATCGCAGATCACGCCAACGGAGTGTGGGATCTCATCACGGGTGCGGCGCAAGACTTTCTCGCGCACAAACTCGGCAACGAGCGTCTCGTCGGAAGCATCGGTACCCATGTCCTCGGGGAACCAACGCGGACCCTCGGGCAAAAAGTGCGCAACGGTCTCGATGAAGGCATCGACGTTGAAGTTCTTGACCGACGACGTCACGATCTCGTCGTCATATTCCATGAGCTCGTGGGCGGCCTTAAGCTGCTCCATGACCTGTGCGGGGTCGGCCTCATCGGCCTTGGTGAGCACCAGGACCTTCTTGGAACGGGCGCTCTTGACGCGCTCGGCAACCCAGGCGTCTCCCCTGCCGATCGGTTTGGTGGCATCAATCAAAAACGCGACGACATCGACATCGTTCAGCTCGAACAGCGCGCTCTTGTTGAGCTCGGACCCCAGGCCGTCCTTGGGCTTGTGGATACCCGGAGTGTCGACAAAGACCAGCTGGTAGCCGGGGCGGTTGACGACGGCGCGCATGCGGCGGCGGGTCGTCTGGGCCACCGGCGAGGTGATGGCGACCTTTTTGCCATAGCAGGCGTTGAGCAGTGTGGACTTGCCAGCGTTGGGGCGGCCGACCAAGGCCACGAAGCCGCTGCGGAAACCGGGCTCAACGTCGCCAAAGCCCGCGAGGCCGTCGTCCTCGTCGCACAGGGCGTCGAGCTCCTCGTCGCTCATGTCCTCAAACGGATCAAACTCCTCGACTTCCTCATATGCCTCGGTCGCCTCGGCATCCACCGCATCCAGGGACTCGTCGTCCAGAGTTTCATCGATAGGCTGCATAGTGTCGGACATGAAAATCCCTTTCTAAATAAAGTCGAGCGCGTGGGCAAATACCAGCAATCCCACAATCGCGGCGGTTATGGAAAGTACGTATACGGAGGCGGCGGCGATATCCTTCGCACGCTTTGCCAGAGGATGGATCTCCTGGGTCGCCAGATCGACAATCGCCTCCATGGCGGTGTTGCACAGCTCGCCGTGAATCACCAGGCCACAACAGATGATAATCGTGGCCCACTCGGCAATGTCGAGCCCCACGATGCAGCCGGCAATGACGGTACAAACGCCCGCCACGAGCATGACCTTAATGTTGCGCTCGGTCTTGACGGCGGTGACGAAGCCCTCTATGGCGTAGGAGAAGGACTTTAAGAAGGACGGATGGTCCTTGTTCGATCCGGGAATCATAGACGGCTCCTAGTCGTGGGCGTGGTTGGTGATGGGGCCAACGTGGACCAGCTTAGGGTCCTCGCCGCGCTCGAGCGCCAGATCGCGCAGGATGGCGTCCTCGCGGGCCTCCATGACCTCGGCCTCGTCGTCCTCGATATGGTCATACCCCAGCAGGTGTAGCATGCCATGCACGAGCATCAGGCGGCACTCGTCGGCAGGGCTATTGCCAAAGCCGGGGGCCTGACGGGCAATGACCTGCGGGGCCAGGATGATATCGCCGAGCTCGAGCGCCTCGTCGGCGGGAATATCCTCGTCAAAGGCCGAGTCGCATTCAAACGAGAGGACATCGGTGGTGCGGTCGATACCGCGCCACTCATGGTTGAGCTCGTGCATCTCGTCCTCATCGACATACGAAAGGGAAATCTCGACCTCACGCTCAACACCCTCGGCGGCAAGCACGACCTCGCAGATGTGCTCTACCTCCTGCGCATCGAGCAGCGTATCGAGCTCGGCATCGTTGCTGATCAATACACTCAACGGGACTCCTTTCGGTCATGCACGCGCTTCTCGCGTACATCATCATAAGCATCGTATGCCTCGACGATACGCCCCACCAAGGCATGACGCACCACGTCGGCACGCTCGAGGTGAGAAAATGCGACATCGTCGACACGACCCAAAATCTGCTCAACGTCGGCAAGACCGCCGCGACGACCCACCAGGTCGCGCTGACTCAGGTCGCCGGTAATCACAAACTTGGAGTTAAAGCCCAGGCGCGTCAGGAACATCTTCATCTGCTCGGGCGTGGTATTTTGTGCCTCGTCGAGCACCACGAAGGCATCGCTCAGCGTGCGGCCGCGCATGTAGGCAAGCGGGGCGATCTCGATCACGCCGCGCTCCATAAGCTCATCGGTGCGCTCGCGATCCATCATGTCAAATAGGGCGTCGTAGAGCGGACGCATGTAGGGATCGATCTTTTCCTCGAGGGTACCGGGCAAAAAGCCCAGGTTCTCCCCCGCCTCGACAACCGGACGCGTCAAGATCAGACGGCCCACCTCGTGACGCTTGAGCGCGGCAACGGCGAGCGCCATGGCCAGATAGGTCTTACCGGTACCGGCAGGACCCAGGCCAAACGTGATGGTATGCGAGCGGATGGCATCCACGTAGCGCTTTTGGCCGAGCGTCTTGGGGCGAATGACGCGACCGCGATACGAAAGCAGCACATCATCGCGAAGCGATGTAGGATCATGCTCACCGTCGCGCAAGACGGCCAGGCAGCGAGAGACATCGTCGCCAGACAGTGTGCGTCCGGCGGCCGCCTCGCGAAAAGCATGCTCGAAAAAGCGCGCCACGAGCTCGACCTCGTCCGGGTCACCGCTCACGGCGATGCTGTCACCACGGGCGACTATGTGGGCGCGAACCAAGCTCTCGAGCGCACGTAGGACGCCGTCGCCGGCACCCAAAACGCGCGAGGGATCAATTCCCTCGGGAACGGTCAGTCTAATCTTCGAGGCTTCCATGAACCTCCCTGCGTGCATGGACCAAGCCGGAATCATCGACTCCGATGATAGCAACATCGAGCAGGCACGGGGCTGTGAGTCCACGGGTATCGTCAAGACGGGCATGATGGAACGAACCGAGCGTCAGGTTGTCGCCATACTCGAGTACGGCACGCTCGACGGTTCCCACGCGACGGCGAGCGTCGGCAATGGCAAGCTCCTGCGCGGCGGCTCGCATACGACGGCTACGCTCGGCCATGACCTCGGGCGGCACCTGGTCGGGCATTTCGGCAGCAAGGGTACCGGGGCGCTTGCTGTAGCGGAACACGTGCATACGCGAGAAGCCCACGCGGCGGCACAGTGCCAGCGACTCCTCAAACTCCTCGTCCGTCTCGCCGGGAAAACCGACGATGACGTCGCACGAAAGAGACACCTCGGGTAAGTTGGTGCGAATCATGCGCACCGTCTCCTCGAAGGTCTCGGCGCTATAGGGACGGCCCATACGATGCAGTGTCCTGGTGCAGCCGGACTGCACGGGCAGGTGTAAAAACGGGGCGATGCGCTGCGGATAGCGCGCCATGACCTTAAGCAGGGACTCGGAGATATCCATGGGCTCGACCGAGGAAATGCGCACATGCGGAATAGACGTGCGCTCCATAATCGCCTCGAGCAGCTCATCGATCTCGACGTGTTCATCAGTCGCGCTCTTGCCGTCGTAGGCGCCCAGGTTCACGCCCGTCAGCACCACCTCGGGCACGCCGGCCTCCTGAGCCTCGCGAACTTGCTCGAGCACGGACTCGACTGGCACGGAGCGCTCGGGGCCGCGGGCCTTCCACACAATGCAATAAGTGCAACGATGGTTGCAGCCGTCCTGGATCTTCACGCCCAGACGCGAGCGACCGAGTGCGTCGACAACCTCGCCGTCGCTGCAAGCGGGAACGTTATCGGACTCAACGCCCAGCACCTCGCAGACGCGTTCGGCAACATCAATCTTGGACGGCTCGGCGATCACGCGGTCCGAAAGCTCCAGTAGCTCCTCGGGGTGCAGATTGACCACGCATCCGGTCACGACTACATAGGGCTCATTTGGATAGGCCAGCGCATGGCGAACGGCCTTACGAGTCTTGGCCTCAGCCTCGCCCGTAACGGCACAGGTGTTAATGACGATCAGCTCAGCATCCTGAGGCTCCACCATCGCAAAGCCCAGGCGCATTAGATCGGCAGTGATACGGTCGGACTCAACCCGGTTAACGCGGCAGCCGAGGTTGACGACAGAGATATGAGGTGCGAGCACGCGGGCTCCTTAATCGAGGATGTCGTCGAGAGCGCTCTTGATGCGATCGGTCACGGATTTCTTACCGGATGCGACGTCATCGCCCATCTCGTCAGCAAAGGCGCGAAGCAGCTCGCGCTGCTTGTTGGAGAGATTGGTGGGAACGACCACGCGCAGCTGCACGATCAGACGGCCGCGCGAACCGCCACCGCCGATACGCGGCATGCCGTAATTGTTGACGCTCACGGTGTCACCGTACTGTGTGCCAGCGGGGACGCACAGCTTGACGACCTCGTCGGGCATAATGCCCTCGACCTCGATCTCGCAGCCGAGCGCAGCCTGCGCAATCGAGATATCGTTCACGACGTACAGGTCGTCACCGTTGCGCTTAAAACGCTCGTGGTCGGCGACACGCACGTTGACGATCAGGTCACCCGAAGGCTCGCCGCGAAGGCCGGCCTCGCCAAAACCACTCACGCGCAGCTGGCGACCGGTCGAAACACCGGCGGGAATATCGATGTCGATCTTTTCGTGCGAAGGTGTGCGACCCTGACCGTCGCAGGTCTCGCAGGGATGATCGATGACCGTGCCCTCGCCGTGGCAGTCGGGACAGGGCGAAGAAGACTGAACCTGGCCCAGGAAAGAACGCTGGACCGTCGTCACATAGCCCGTGCCATGGCAACGGCTGCACTGCTTTTCCTGTGCACCCTCGGCCCTACCGGTGCCGTTGCAATCCTCGCAGGGGGCAAGGCGGTCATAGCTGATCGTCTTTTTACAACCGAGTGCCGCCTCCTCAAGGGTCACCGAAAGGGAGATAGCCATATCGCGGCCGCGACGACGCTCACGGCGATTTCGAGCGCCACCACCGGCGCCACCACCAAAGAACGACGAGAACAGGTCGTCCATGCCCATGCCACCAAAGATATCGTTGATGTCGACATAGCCAGAGCCACCGGGGCCGTCCGCGGTGCCGTAACGGTCGTAGTTAGCACGCTTCTGCTCGTCGGAAAGAACGGAATAGGCCTCGTTGAGCTCTTTGAACTTGGCCTCGGCCTCGGGGTCGTCCGAAACGTCCGGGTGTACGGTACGGGCCTTCTTTAGAAACGCGCGCTTAATCGTCCGCGCGTCGGCATCCTTGTCGACGCCAAGTACCTCGTAGTAATCCCTATTTTCCGACACAACCGAATCCTTCCGACTTTCATTATTATCACAGTGCGTCCTATACCCAAGCTGGGCCGGCCGCAAACAGAGGGCTAGATGTTATTGCATTCCGTAAGGCGAAAGCATGGCACGCTGCGAGCAGCTCGCAAACCAAACCGACACGAGCGCAAACATAAATCCATTGGCGAAACCGTTGGCAAACTGCATCGCGCCGCGCTTCCACCACAGCAGGCTGCGGTGCAGCACGCCGTCCGAGACCACCATAAACAGGCCCATGGCAAACGGAATAAAGCACATTATGGCAAAGGCCGAGAACACGCCCGAGATGGCCGACAGCACCAAAAACGGCGCCACGATGCCCATCATGTAAAAACCGGTACGAGCCTTGCCTTCCAGACGCTCGGCCTCGACATGGGCGCGACCGACCAGATCGCCACCCGAGGCACCGTTGGTGCCGGCGTGACCCATACCGCCAATACGGACCTCGTCGCCATCGTGCGTGCCGGCGGGAAACTCAATCGTCTGCTCGGAGGTCACACGGACACGGCCGCTGCCGCCGCAATCGGGGCAGGGGTCGGCAACGACCTTACCGGAACCGCCGCACTCGGGGCAGACCGACTGGAACGTGCCGGCGCCGAACAGGAAGGACAGGTCGACGTCGATGTGGCCGCGACCGCCGCAGCTCGGACAGGTATGTGCATGCTCGGATGAAACAGATCCCGAGCCACCGCAGTGGCCACAGGTATCGAAGCGCGTATAGCGGACGGTCTTGCGGGCACCACCCTTGGCCTCCTTGGCGTCAAGCTTAATATCGACGACCACGTTGGCGCCGTTCTCGGGATTATAGGCAGCCTGCCCGCGACGCGGCTGGCCCCAGGCGCCACCAAAGGGAAAGCCGCCCTCAAAAGGATTGCCATAGCCTGCGCTGCCGGCGTAGCCGCCGCCATAGGGCGCAGCCGTAGGAGCGCCGGCGAAGGGGTTGCCCGAGCGCATGGCGTCATAGCGCGCACGCTTCTGCTCGTCCGAAAGCACGGCGTAGGCCTCGGAAACCTCTTTAAACTTTTCCTCGGCATCCGGCTCTTTGTTGACGTCCGGATGGAGCTTGCGGGCCTTTTGCTGAAAGGCCTTCTGTATATCACGCGAGGTGGCGTCCTTAGAGACACCCAAAATCTCGTAGTAATCTTTTTCGTTCATCGTCGCCATGCGCGGCAACCTCCTGCTCACAGCAGCGTTTATATTGCGGTAATTCTACCCGAGCGGTCTAAGCTAGACCCCAAAACAGCTCGAACAGCACATTTCCATCGAGCCAGCCCAAATGGGTGGGCGCTAAGTGGGCGCGGGCACGACCTGCGATAACGTCTTTTGAGGTGATGTGCGCCGCACATCCCCCGTCATCTTCGGGCACCCAGGTGGCAAGGCCATACTCGAGCGCACGGCCACAGGCCGCTGCCAGCTCGTCTGCAGCGATCACGCTTGCCGAGCGAACCAGCAGATCGGGCCCAATACCACGCGTCATGCGGCAGGCGAGCATCAAATCCTCGGCCGCGGCCTCGCGCCGCGACAGATACTCGGCATCAAACGTCGTCGCGGCATCGTCGCGTTGCACCAAGCGCACGCGATATGCATCGCCGCGAGCGGGCACGTTGGGAAACAGCCCGGCCAAACGATCGAAATCCTCGGCGTCGAGCATACCGGCGGCAGAGCGACCCAAGCCCAGATAGCCCTGTCCGGTCCAATAGGCAATGTTGTGGGCACACTCATGGCCGTCGAACGCGTAGCTTGCCACCTCATACGGGTGGTAGCCCGCCGCACCCAGGTACTCACGTGCCGCGTCCATGCATGCAGCCTGAAAATCCTCGTCGGGCTCGAGCGACTCGTCGCAACACGCCATGCGGTAGAGCGGCGTGCCCTCCTCGAGCGTGAGCGGGTACACCGACACATGATGCGGCGCCGCCGCCAGCACGCCATCGAGCGTGCGCTGCCAGCTTACGGCGGTCTGCCCGGGAAGGCCACACATCAGGTCGCAGGACACATCGAGACCAGCGTCCTTAACCGTCCTGATGGCAACGAGTGCCCGATCGGCATCGTGAATGCGGCCGATGGCGGTAAGTTCAGCGTTATCGAGCGTTTGCACGCCCAGGGAGACGCGTGTGACACCAACCTTGGCAAGCGCAGTGGCAAGCTCAGCGGTCAGCGACTCAGGATTGGCCTCGCAGGTAAACTCAACGGGCTTGCACCACGCAGAGATACGCCGGCATAGTTCTACCAGACGCTCCCCCGCCAGCGACGGCGTGCCGCCGCCAACATAGACGGTGCGGATCTGTGCAAGCGCGCCTGCGTCTCCAAAGGCATCGAGGCGCGCATACAGCTGCTCAAAAAAGGCATCGAGCACAGCGCTCAGGTCGCACGGAGCAAAACTGCGCGAGTCAAAGTCGCAGTACCGGCACTTTTGGGCGCAAAACGGCACGTGCACGTACAGCGCGGTAACGGCCACCGTTAGGCCTCCAGCGGATGAGCGGGCACCGACTCGCCAGCGGCAAGTGCGGCCTCGCAGGCCACCACATCGCGCTCGATATCATCGACCAATTCCATGAACTCCTCGTATGTGGAGCAACGCACCACCTGGGCGCGCCAGGCTGCAGCATGAGGCATACCCTTTAAATACCAGCTCGCGTACGTGCGGGCACGCGACATGAGCGGCAACAGCTCGTGCGTGAGCGTCAGGTGCTCGCGCAGGGCATCCAGGCGCTCGCGTGAGGAGCGAGACGGCACCGGCGTGGCGTCGAGTGCAAGGGCGCGGGCATCGCCGAACACCCAAGGGTTGCCATAGATACCGCGTGCGATAAACACCGCGCTGGCACCCGAGGTGCGCAGACGCTCCGCTGCATCCTCGGCCGAGAAAACGTCACCCGAACCGATAACGGGGATCTCGACGGCGTCGGCCACCTCATCGACGACCGACCAATCGGCCTGGCCCGTATAGAGCTGCGTGGCACAGCGGCCGTGCACCGCCACCGCAGCTGCTCCTGCTCCCTCGAGCATCTGGGCAAACGTCGCGGCATTGCGGTCTTCGGCATAAAAGCCCTTGCGAATCTTTACGGTCACGGGCACGTGCGCCGCGCCCACCGCCGCCTCGACGATCTTCTCGGCCAGGTCGGGCGTGCGCATAAGCGCCGAGCCCTCGCCCTTGGTGACAACCTTGCGAGCCGGGCAGGCCATGTTGATGTCGATCAGCGACAGGCGATCGCCCACGCGTTCCTCGACGGCAGCGACGGCACTCGCAAACTGATCGGGCTTGGAACCAAAGAGCTGCACGCAAATCTGCTGCTCCTCGTCGGCCGGCAGCACCAGGCGCCAGGTCTTGTTGCTGGCATAGGCAAGGCCCGCCACGCTCACCATCTCGCTGTAGGCAAGATGGGCACCGCGGCGGCGGCACATGATGCGATAGGCGGGGTCGGTCACGCCAGCCATGGGAGCCATAAGGAACGGCTGCTCGGCATAGGCACCCAGCAGCCGCGTACTGTATTCAGAAAGCGCCATGGACCTACTCGTCCACCTTGAGGATCGCCATAAAGGCCTCCTGCGGGACCTCAACCGAACCGATAGCCTTCATGCGCTTCTTGCCCTCTTTCTGCTTCTCGAGCAGCTTGCGCTTACGCGAGATATCGCCGCCGTAGCACTTGGCCAAAACGTCCTTGCGGCGCGCCTTGACGGTCGAGCGGGCAATGATCTTGTTGCCGATGGCACCCTGAATAGGCACCTCGAACAGCTGGCGCGGAATGATTTCCTTGAGCTTGTCGCACAGGCCGCGGGCAAGGCCATAGGCCTTGTCCTTGTGCACGATAAACGACAGCGCGTCCACCTCGTCGCCCGAAAGCAGGATATCGAGCTTGACGAGCTCGGAGGGACGATACTCGTTGAACTCATAGTCGAGCGAGGCATAGCCCTTAGTGCGGCTCTTGAGTTGGTCAAAGAAGTCCAAGATAAGCTCGGCGAGCGGCATGTCGAAGCGCATCTCGACCGACTTGCTCGTAAGATGGATCATGTCGGTTGTAATGCCGCGGTGCTCGATAGCAAGCTGCATGACGGCACCCGTATACTCGGGCGGGCAGATAATCTTGGCATTGAGGTAGGGCTCCTCAATGCGCTCGATACGCGTGGCCTCGGGCAGATCCTGCGGGCTGCGGACATCAATCATCTCGCCGTCGGTCTTGTAAACGTGATAGTCCACCGAAGGGCTCGTGGCAATGAGGTCAAGGTTGAACTCGCGCTCCAAGCGCTCCTTGACGACCTCCATATGCAGCAGGCCCAAGAAGCCCACGCGGAAACCAAAGCCGAGCGCCACCGAGGTCTCGGGCTCCCACACCAACGACGGGTCGTTGACATGCAGCTTATCGAGTGCGTCGCGCAGGTTCTCGTAATCCTTGTTGTCGATCGGGAACAGACCGGTATAGACCATGGGCTTGGCCTCGCGGTAGCCCGGCAGCGGCTCGGGGCAGGGATTCGACGCCCAGGTAAGGGTGTCGCCTACGCGAACGGCCTCAGGATCCTTCAGGCCCGTGACCACATAGCCGACCTCGCCAACCGTCAGCGCGTCAACCGGGGTCTCGGCAGGACGCTTGACGCCCACGCCGTCGACCAAAAAGTCACCTTCTGCCTGCATCATAAGCAGGGTATCGCCCTTTTTAATGGAACCATCGAAGACGCGCACCGTGGCAACGACGCCGCGGTACTCATCAAAATACGAATCCAAGATGAGCGCCTTGAGCGGCGCGTTCGCATCGCCCTTGGGCGGCGAAATCAAAAAGACAATGGACTCCAGCAGATCGTGAATGCCCTCGCCGGTCTTGCCCGAGACGCACACGGCATCGTCGGCGGGAATCGCCAAGTCATCCTCGATCTCGGTTTTAACCTCGTCGGGATGGGCCGACGGAAGGTCGATCTTGTTGATGGCGGGCACGATATCCAGGTTGGCGTTCATGGCGAGCGTCGCGTTGGAGACGGTCTGTGCCTCGACGCCCTGTGTGGCGTCGACGACGAGCACTGCACCCTCGCAGGCGGCCAGCGAACGCGAGACCTCATAGGTAAAGTCCACGTGGCCCGGCGTATCGATTAGATTGAACTGATACGTCTCGCCATCGTCGGCGTCATAGGAGACGCGAACGGCATTGGACTTGATCGTGATGCCGCGCTCGCGCTCGATATCCATGGTGTCGAGCAGTTGCGACTCCATGTCGCGCTCGTCGACGGTATGGGTGAGCTCGAGGATGCGGTCACTGATCGTGGACTTGCCATGGTCGATGTGCGCAACGATCGAGAAGTTGCGGATGTGGGAAATGTCAATTGAAGTATTCATGCGGACTATCTTACCCGAGCGGTACAAAAAATGGAGCCTGTTCCATAAAACAGGCTCCATTTATGCGCGTAATCTGTGTGGTGTGAAATTTACAACTTAGGCGTTGATGCTGTTCACGAGCTTGGCAAGACCGGACTTGCGGTTGGAAGCCTGGTTCTTGTGGATGACATGCTTGGCGGCAGCCATGTCGAGACGCTTGGTGACGGTCTTGAGGGCAGCCTGGGCCTTCTCGGCGTCGCCCTCGGCGACGGCGGACTGGACGTGCTTGGTCAGCGTCTTGAGCTCGGACTTGACAGCCTTGTTACGCATGCGAGCTGCCTCATTGGTGCGGATACGCTTCTTCTGAGACTTGATGTTTGCCACTTCTGGAGTTCCTTTCGAGTTCCTTGCAAAAAATGTATGACACCTCTGAGACACGGTGAGGTCATGCAAGCGTCTACTATAGCACGCTCCCCCTCAAAGGGATAGAACGAATTTGTCAAATAGGCAGGTATCATCACGATTTTCTCAAGATGTTCGTAATCCAGAGCAAAAGCGCGGTCTCCGAATCAGCCGAACCCTTGAGCGCGAGCTCCACATCGACCGCGCCCTCGAGCGCATCGACAAGCTCCGCCATCGAAAAACGACGCGCCCAGGTCAGGTGATTCTTGACCTGCCAGGTCTGGAGCTTGAGCGTCGCGGCAAGCTCGCGACCCTGCCCACGCGCATCGAGTGCCTTGGCGACGATAAGCTCGCGAATGCGCCCGCACAGCAGTGTGTAGGTCCACACATAGCTCTTGGCGGGTAATAGATTGAAGAGCTCAAGCGAGCGGCGCATGTCACGGCCCGAGACCGCATTGAGAAAGTCCCAGGGCTGAACTTCGGCCGTGCGCACGATCCAGCGCTCCACATCGGCAAGCTCAATTTGCGGCGCCTCAACCATCTGGGCAAGCTTGGCCAAGTCGTTATCGAGCATGCGAGTGTTCTCGCCCGAGCGCGAAACGAGCTCCTCGGCGGCGGCCGTCGAGATGGACTTACCGCGCTGCGTCGCCATCTGCTGCACGCGGCGCGGTAGCTCCCAGCGTTTGGTGCCCGAACAGTCGATCACAGCCTTCTTGTCAATCTTGGCGATCGCCTTGTACAGGCGCGTGTTCTTGGCGAGCGAATCGGCTATGAAGAGACAGACCGTCGTGGGGCTGGGACTCGACAGATACTCGACAAGGGGCTCGGAGATCACTTTGGCGAGTTTTGCGCAGCCGTCAAGGATTACCAGACGAAACTCGCTACCCATGGGAAAGGTGTTGAGCGAACCGATAATCGACTCGATATCGGGGTCTTTGGTCATATCGCGCTCGTCGAGGTTGAACTCGACCATGCCCGTCTTTTCCAGACGCGCCTTCATACGCGAGACGGCGTGGTCGCGTTTGACCCCGTCGGTACCGACGATCAGATATGCCGGCAGCAGACCGGTTTCGGACATTGCGCTCCCCTCCCGCAGGCTCTCGTGTTCGTACCGTGCCATTCTAGCCCACGGGTTGGCCACGCGCCAACGACAGCATCACGGTCGCTGGCATCGCATGGCAAAACCGGTTAAAGTCGGCGAGACGGTAATGTCTCCTTGTTCGATGGTACATGCGAACGCGCCGCCCGCATCGCGAACGGCATCGATGCAGGCATCGGATGGATGACCGTAACGGTTGCCCTCGCCCGCACTCGCGATAGAGAGCTCGGGCTTAAGCGTTTCCAGCAGGTCTGTGTCGACGGAAACTTTTGAGCCGTGATGCCCCAGCTTGAGCACATCGATATCGCCCACCTCCTGTACAAACTCGCGCTCTTGATCGAGCTCGGCATCACCGGTGAGGAGCACGCGCAGGCTCTTGCCTTCCTGAGCATAGGAGAGCAACAAGACAAGCGAGTCCTCATTGCCCTCGCCATCCACCGCGTCAAACGGCCACATCACTCGAGCTCGAAATGCGCCGATATCGACCGTGTCTCCACGAGCCACCTGCCGATACGTTACACCCGGGCGATTCAGGACCTCAGCGGGCGCGCCGTCAAGCGCATCGGCCGCGACCGCAATGGTTCCAACCGAAAACTGATCGAGCACATCGGGGAGACCACCCCAATGGTCTTCGTCCCAATGCGTCACGAAGACGGCGTCGATATGGTGGACATTGTTGCGAACCAACGCCGACACCACGCGCTCATCGAGCCCACAGTCGACGAGCGCCACGGCTCCACCCTGACGAACCAGAATCGCATCGGCTTGGCCAACATCGAGGACCGTCACCGAAGGCGGCGCACATCGATCCCAATAGACATACGGAACACCCGCTGCAAGCATCAAACACAGCAGCCCCACTGCCATGGGCCACGCGCGGGGACGTGGCCACCAGACCAAGACGACCGCCAGCGCTAACGGCACCACGTATACCAAGGGCGTATCGGGCTGCACGCTAACGGATGCGCCCGGAACGGCAGCAAAGAGCTGCTCAAAGAACAGGGCGCAGCGAGCGACAATCATGGGCACCACGAGCGCCCCGTGACGCAACAGCGGCACAAGCGAGCAAGGCACCAGCACAACCGAAGATGCGAGCAGCACGCTTATCACCGGACCGATCACGGCATTTGCAAGCGGGGCAATGAGCGAAAACGTCTCAAATGCGGGAATGGTTACGGGAAGTGTCGCCAGCTGCGAGCACAGCGTGACAGACAAAATACTGGCGGCACCCGATGGCACACCCAGCTCAGCCAAGGCATAGGTAGCATAGGGGCAAAAACAAAGGATGGCAAAAACACTGGCGCACGATAGCTGAAAACCCATCTCGAACAATACTGTCGGCCGCAGCAACACAAAGATTGCCATGGTCAAGAATAGGGCTGAGAGGCCATGCCGACGACGTCCGGCGCCGTTGACGACAAGTGTCACCGCTACCATACAGCATGCGCGCACGGCGGAGGGCGAGGCGCCCGTAAAGACGGCATAGGCAGCGAGAGCCAGTACCAGCAACCCCCGCTGCAGCCCACGAGAGAGACGCGTCTTTTGCAGGGCGCTCTCAATCACAAAACCGACGATGGCAAGATGGCTGCCCGAGACGGCGATAAGATGTGCGGTGCCCGTTACCGAAAACCAATCGCCCGCTGGCTGGGCGCGCAGCTCGGACGAGCGTCCACAGACAACGCCGGCAATGAGCGAGCGCGCCGGATCGGTCGCGGGCGCAATAACGGCAAGAAGCTCATTTCGCAGCCAAAGCAACGGCCCCAGAGAGCCCTCGTCGACCGATACCAACCGGACGACTTTAACCTTTCGAAGCTCGCCCCGAAGCACGCGTGAGCGCCCATACGCATCATTCTCAAAGCGCGAAATTCGACCGATACCACGTACATGCGAACCGGCGCCGAGCTCACGATCACACGACAGCCGCACCTGACCCAAACGCTTTTCGCCCGCATACGCATCGCAGGTATAGGAGTACACACCGTCATTGATGGACGGATCGCCCTGTACATAAAATTCGAGGCTGCTCGCAGCCCGATTATCCAGAGCCCTCGAAGCACGCAGCACCCCGATCGCCCAACCCGCGGACACGACCACTCCCGCCACGAGGCCAAGAGCTGCGGCATACAGCCATCGCCTCCACCGCACAAGACGCATACAGGACCGAGCCAATACGATGCACGCCGCAGCCGCAACGGGAATGACCATAAGCAATGTGACGGGCGCCGCCCGCTCTTCCAGCAGCACATCGGCCGCCACGTTAAGTATCAACCCACAGCTCGCACACAAGCCGGCACAAAGAGCCATCGTCCAAGGCATCAGTGGGCGCGGTGGCATCACATGCTCGCGCTCGGTCGCGCTCATACGCAGATGCAATCTTTGATTTTGGCGAGTTTTTTCTCACCGATCCCCGATACGCGCATGAGGTCATCGACCGAGGCGAAGGCCCCGTTTTGCGTACGTTCGTCGATAATCGATTGGGCCATAGAAGGCCCGATGCCCGAAAGCGTCTGCAGCTCAGCCGCACTTGCCGTATTGATGTTCACGAGCCCCGACGAAGACCCCGCACCAGGAGTCGCGGCAGCTCCGCTTTCAGCCCCGCCGACCGCCGCAGTCGCTTGTTGCTCCCCCACCGTCGGCACATAGATCTTTTGACCATCTGTGATCTTGGACGCACGATTAAGCCCTGTCACATCCGCCTCGGCCGCAAGCCCTCCGGCGGCGTCGATCGCCTGGGATACCCGTGCTCCATCTTTGAGCCGGTACACGCCAGGCTTCACAACGGCGCCATCAACATCGACGTACACCTCGGCAGCAGAAGAGCTCTTGGCAGACGACCCATCGGCATCGTTAGGTGTCGCATCCCCGGCCCCGCGCACATCCGAGGCGCTCGCCTCATTACTACGTTCAAACGACACGCCTCTGGAGTGACCACCAAAACTTGCCATCGCCAAGCCGCTCGCGGCGGCAATGACAACCAGGATCGCCACGACCATCGCCTTGTGCCCGAGCAGCTTTTCTGCCCAGCGGTCCATCCGTTTAACCCGTTCGTGTTGCTCGCGCTGTGCCATAGCAAACACCTCCCAACACCATCGTGTCAGGAAACAAGCGCCGCAGCCTCCGCACGTCCACACCGGTTTTCGCGGTCAAACCAAAAGCTGACCAAAACCTTGCGAAAAAATGTCCATATATTCAGGTACACGTCGACAAACGAACCGTTTATCGCCTAATGCCCAGATAGAAAAAGACCGACGATGCAAATGCACCGCCGGTCTATACACAACATTATTCGTGATCTTGGTAAATCTCACGCGGAGCAAGCTCCGAATGTTTGCGTTTTAAGGTCTTAGGGGCCTTATACGTGTTGCTCCCGAAGTCAATGTACTCGGTCTGCTTAAGCAAACGCTCAATCATCTCCTCGTGATCGAACAGCTCCCATGCCTCATGCACGGCATCGAGTTTGGCGTGCGTCTCGGGGCGGCGCGGCATAAAAAGCGTGCAGCAATCGGGAGCAGCCTCGGTCGAGATATCGAAGGTACCGATCTCCTCAGCGCGTGCGATGATCTCCTGCTTGTCCGAACCGATCAACGGACGGAACACGGGGATCTTCACGGACTCGTTGACGGCCATGATGTTCTCGAGCGTCTGGGAGGCAACCTGACCGAGCGATTCACCGGTCACGATAGCCTTGGCGCCCTCGATATGCGCAATGCGCTCGGCAACCGAATACATAATGCGACGGTACATAATCACGCGCAGGTTGCTGGGGCAGGCGACCGAAATCTCGCGCTGGCAGTCGCCAAACGGCACCACGTACAGGCGGCCAATCTGGACACCCGGCTCAAGCGCACGGATGATGTCCTGCACCAAATACTCGCTCGTATCGGGCGTCTGCGGACGACCGGAGAAATGTACCGGCACGCACACCGCGCCGCGACGCGCGAGCATCCAGGTCGCCACCGGAGAATCGATACCCGAAGACAGAAGCGTCACGACCTTGCCGGCAGATCCCACCGGCAAGCCACCCACGCCGCGCTCGGAGCGCGCATACACGTAGACGCTACCCTGGACCACCAGTACGTGCACCATCGCGTCGGGATCATGCATCTGGACCTTTTTATCGGGGAAGGCCTCGCACAGTACCTCGCCCACATGACGATTGATATCAATCGAGGTGAGCTCGTAGTCGGTGTTAGAGCGCTTGGCATGCACCTTAAACGACTCGAAGGGACCAAACTCGCGCAGCGCCTTGACGGCGGCGGCGCAGTACTCCTGCGGGTCGCGGTTCGTGTGATACGCCAAAGACACACGGGCAACGCCGGGGACAGTGCGAATGACGCGCGCCGCCTCGTCAGCCTGATGCTCGTTAAAGGTCACGAGGATATAACCGGAAATTCGAGACACGGCATTCACGGAAAAGGCGGCCAAGGCCGCCTTGATGTTATCCATGAGGATATGCTCAAAATGTGCGCGGTTCTTGCCCTTCAGTCCAACCTCGTGATAGTGGACCAGGCAGACGCGGGCTGCCATTTAGGCTTCAGCACCCTTGTGGCCGAGCGCCTTCTCGTAACGGGCCTCGTCGTAGGAGATATCGCCGTCGACAATCTCGTCCATAGCCATCGAGATGGTATCGGCGCCGGAGAGCGCAATGGTGATGTCGTCGACATCCTGGACGGCGAGCACGCGGTTGTGCTGGCCACGCAGCATGCTGTTAATGTCGCAGGCGCGCTTGGAGGCAAGCGAGGCGAGCAGGAAGCGGTTATGATCGGTCTTCTCCAGAAGATCGTCAATGCAAGGCTTTACAACGGACACGGACCTCAGATCCTTTCATGCATATCGAGAACGCGAACGAGCTCATCGGTCGCGCGGTCGAGATCGTCATTCACCACGACTTCGTCGTAGCGGTCGGCAAGGGCAAGTTCATGGGCGGCGTTTGCCATACGCAGCTCGATCGTCTCGGGTGTCTCGGTACCGCGACCGACCAGGCGATCGCGAAGCACCTCGAGCGAAGGCGGCTTGATAAAAATCAGCACGGCCTCGGGGAAACGCTCCTTGACCTGCAGGGCACCCTGGACATCGATCTCCAAGATCAGAGACGAACCAGAGGCGAGCTTGGATGTGACCTCGCTCACCAACGTGCCGTAGCAGTTGCCGTGGACCTCAGCCCACTCAACAAACTCGCCATTTGCCACGCGGCGGTCGAACTCCTCGCGCGTCAGGAAAAAGTAGTTGACGCCATCGACCTCGCCTTTGCGTGGGGCTCGCGTGGTAGCCGAAACCGTCAGGCCCAGGTTCGAGCGACGCTCGCGCACACGCGTGACGAGCGTGCCCTTGCCTGCACCTGACGGTCCAGAAATCACAAAGAGCTTTGAATCCTGAGCGCTCACTTATTTGGTCAGCTGCTCGAGGAGCTGCTCGCGCTGACGGACGCCAAGGCCCTGGACGCGACGGGTAGCGGAGATGCCGAGCTCTTCCATGATCTTGGCGGCCTTGGCCTTGCCATAACCGGGGAGAGACTCGATGAGGGTGGAAACCTTCATGCGGGAAGCGATGGGGTCATCGGAGTTGAGCACGGACTCGAGGGACTTCTCGCCCTTCTTGATCTGCTCGCGAAGCTCAGCGCGGGCGTGACGTGCTGCGGCAGCCTTCTCAAGAGCCTGCTTGCGCTGCTCGTCGGTAAGCTGAGGGAGTGCCATTCGAACCTCCAAATAGTTGGGTTATATCTGATGCAATAATTGGCATTTTAGCACGTCAAACGCACTAAATGCCCAATCGACGGCACCATAGGTTAGACGATACCTGCGAAAAGTGCAATATACGCAGGTCAAAGTTGAGCCCCTGACCTGCGATTCCACACAAAGGATGGCAAAGTTTTCGCAGGCACAGGGGCTAATTTGTGCTAATGAGACCCAAAAGTGGTGACTTGAGGGAATCTTTTAGGCGACGTGTTCGACCAGCTCGGCAACGATGGCGTCAAATGCGGCAACCGGGTCATCGGCACCGGTGATGGGTCGACCAACCACGATGTGGCTCGCACCGCGCTCGATAGCCTGGGAGGGCGTCGCCACGCGGGATTGATCACCCAGGGCGGCACCCACCGGACGCACGCCCGGAGTCACGATCAGCGCGTCGGGGCCGAGCAGCTCGCGCATGTCATGGGCCTCCATCGGCGAGCACACGATACCGTCGATGCCGTTGACCTGGGCAAGCTTTGCCAGGCGGGCGGCCTCCTCGGCCACGGGCGACTCGACACCGATCTCGGTCAGCGAATCCTGGTTCATGCTCGTGAGCACGGTGATGGCGACAAGCTTGGCGCGGTCCTCGCGCGCCTCCTCAGCACCCTCGCGGCATGCAGCGAGCATGGCACCAGAACCCAAACCATGGACCGAGAGCAGGTCGGCACCGGCGAGCGAGGCCGAACGGGCGGCGCCGCGCACCTGATGCGGAATGTCGTGGAACTTGAGGTCGAGGAAAACCTTAAAGCCCAGGTCCTTGAACGTCTTGACGATCTCGGGGCCCTCAGCGTAATAGAGCGTCATGCCGACCTTAAGCCAAGCGGCATGACCAGAAAGCTCGTGGGCGAGCTCGAGCGCACGCTCACGGTCGCAGTCGAGGGCGACGATAACGCGGTCGCGGGCATCGGTCTCTAGCATTCGAAAGCACCTACCAGTTCGTTGATGTCCTTCACGCCCTGAGACTCTGCCCAGGCCTCGAGCTCGCGCGCGATCTTAATCGAGGCGCACGGATCGACAAAGTTGGCCATGCCGACCGACACGCAGGTAGCGCCAGCCAGGATAAACTCGGCCGCATCTTCGCCCGTCATGACGCCGCCGACACCGTTGATGGGGATATCGACAGCCTGGGCGACCTCCCAGACCATGCGAACGGCGATGTGGTGGCACAGCGGGCCCGAAAGGCCGCCCTTGGGCTTGGCCACGCGGGACTTGCGGGTATGAACGTCGATGGCCATGCCCTGGATGGAGTTGATGACCGAAAGGCCGTCGGCTCCCGCGGCCTCGAGTGCCTTGGCAATCTCGGCGACGTTAACCGGAGCCATCTTTACGAACAGCGGCTTATCGGTCACCTTACGGCAGGCAGCCATAACGGCAGAGGCGCCCTCGGGCGAGGAGCCCATGGCGGCACCGCCGGCGGCAATATTGGGGCAGCTCACGTTGATCTCGTAGCCTGCAGCCCAGGGGCACAGCTCGACATACATCTCGAGCGCGCGGACAAACTCCTCGACGGAATGACCGGCGACCTGGCAGATGACCTGGCAACCGTCCTTGGAGAGCTGCTCGAGCCACGGACCGGACTCACGGGCAAAGGCAGACACGCCGGGGTTCTGAAGGCCCACGGAGTTGATCATGCCGCCCGGGATCTCGGCCATGCGAGGCGCGGGGTTGCCGGGCCAGGGCTCGGCAGCACAACCCTTGGTGGTGATGGCGCCCAGCTGGGAGACATCAAAGAAGTTTTGGAACTGCCATCCGTAGCCAAAGGTACCGGCTGCGGTGTTGATGGGGTTCTGCATCTTGACGCCGCCGAAATCGACGGCCATGTTCACGGTACCCACTAGAAGACCACCACCTTGGAAGCATCGAACACGGGGCCGCACATGCAGGCGCCCTTCATACCGTCGACTGTCTCGACATTGCAGGTGTTGCAGGCGCCAAAGCCACAGCTCATCATGCGCTCGAGCGACACCTCGCAGTACGCGCCGGCCTCGGCGGCAGCGGCGGCGACCTTCTTCATCATGACGGCGGGACCGCAGCTGGCGACGTAGTCGTAGCCGCCCTCACCGAGCAACTCGGCGGCAGGATCGGTGCAGAAACCGTGCGTGCCGAGCGAACCGTCGTCGGTGCACACATTGACCGTGTCGCACAGAGCACGGAACTCATCGATGCCCACGGCCTTGGACGCGGTGCCAAAGCCCAGGCACACGTCAACGGCCACACCCTGCTCGGCAAGCTTGCCGGCAAGGCACAGCACGGGCGGAACACCAATGCCGCCCGCCACGAGCAGCGCCTTCCTGGTGCCCTCGGGCACATGCCAGCCGCGGCCGCCAGGGCCCAGCAGATTAGAGGTGGAGCCGGGGGCCATCTGTGACAGACGACGGGTGTCGTCGCCCACGACGGCATACCACAGCTCGACGGTGCCGTCCTGGGCGTCGGCGCGATAGAAGCTCAGGGGCACGCGAAGCAGCGAGGACGCATCGCCGGGCACGGCAATGTTCACAAACTGACCGGGCTTGAGCGCACTTGCAAGCTTGGGGGCCGAAATGACGAGCGAGAAGATGCCGTCGGCGATCTCCTGGTTCGAGACGACCTCGAAGTCGTGCATGCGTGCAGTGGAAGGTGTGGGCATAGACGCTCCAATCCCCCATGCGGTTGCATGGTCAAAACGAACAGAAAGCGCGGCACCGCAAGGGCACCGCGCACAAAAGCGATAAGGTTATGCTAGCAGATGCAGCCGTCGGCGAGCGTCTGCTTACCGCCGACAAACACATCGGTGGCACGACCGGCGAGCGTGCGGCCGGCGAAACCGGAGTTCTCGGCGCGCGACTCGTAACCGTCCTCGCCGACCGTCCAGGTGGCGGACGCGTCGAACACGGTCAGGTCGGCAACGGAGCCCGCCTTGACCTGAACCTGATCGAGGCCCAGGATCTCACGCGGCTTGATGGCCATGAGCTCGACCATGCGGCCCATGCTCATCTTGCCCGTGTTGACCAGCTCGGTGAGCACAAGCGACAGCGAGGTCTCGAGGCCGATCATGCCAAAGGGCGCGAGCTCGAACTCGCGGGCCTTCTCCCACGGGGTGTGGGGAGCGTGATCGGTGACGATAACGTCGACGGTGCCGTCGATGACGCCCTGACGGATGGCCTCGGCATCCTCCTCGGTGCGCAGCGGCGGGTTGACCTTGAGCGAGGTGTTGTAGGTCTCGTCCAGGTCGTTCTCGGTCAGGAACATGTGGTGCGGGGTGGCCTCGCAGGTAACCTGAACGCCAGCGGCCTTACCGGCACGCACGATCTCCAGGCCGTGGGCGGTGGAGATGTGCTGGATGTGCAGCTTGGCACCGGTCAGCTTGGCGATCTCGATGTCGCGGGCGATCTGGAGCTCCTCGCCGGCAGCCGGCCAGCCCTCGAGAGCTAGACGGGTCGAGACCTTGCCCTCGTTGATCTGGCCGTGGCCGACCAGGTCCTCGTCCTGGCAGTGGCTCATAAAGACCTTGCCGAACATCTTGCCGTAGTCCATGCAGCGACGGAGCATGCCCGCGCCCTGCACGCCGCGACCGTCGTCGGTGAAAGCGACGGCGCCGTGGGCGACCATATCGCCCATCTCGGACATGGCCTCGCCCTTAAGACCGCGGGTCATGGCGCCCGACGGATAGACGCGGCAGTGACCGACCTCGGCAGCGCGGGACTTGACGAACTCCACGACGGTGCCGTTATCGGTGACGGGATCGGTGTTGGGCATGGCGCACACGCCGGTAAAGCCGCCCTTGGCAGCTGCGCGGGTGCCGCTCTCGATGTCCTCTTTGACCTCGTAGCCGGGCTCGCGAAGGTGAACGTGCATATCCACCAGGCCGGGGACGAGGTACTTGCCGGAAAGGTCGCGGACCTCGGCTCCCTCGACGGCGAGATTCTCGCCGACCTCGGCGATCTTGTCGCCGTCAATCAGGACGTCAACGACACCGTCAAGCTCGACGGACGGGTCGACGACGTGGGCATTCTTAAGAAGCAAGGCCATTATCGGCACCTCCAAGCAGCAGATACAGGATAGCCATACGCACGCAGATACCGGCGTAGACCTGCTCCAGGATGACGGAGCGTTGCGGGTGGTCGGCCATATAGGAGTCGAACTCGACGCCGCGGTTGATGGGGCCCGGGTGGCAGATGATCGCGTCGGGCTTCATGAGCTTCTCGCGGTCCTTGGTCAGGCCGAAGAGCTTGTGGTACTCGCGAATGGTCGGGAACGGGGCACCCTCGAGGCGCTCCTGCTGCACGCGCAGCATGTAGACGACGTCCAGCTCGGGCAGGACGGAATCGAGGTCGCTCGTCACGTGGTCGCAGCCCAGGACCTCGGGCGCCGGCGGCAGCAGCGTGCCGGGGGCGACGGCGTAGGTCTCGCAGCCCATGATCTTCAACGCGGGGATCAGCGAGCCGCAGACGCGGGAGTGGGCGATATCGCCGACGACGGCAACCTTCAGACCGTGGAAGTCACCCTTGTGCTCCCAGATGGTGTACAGGTCGAGCAGGGCCTGCGTGGGGTGGTTATGCTTGCCGTCGCCGGCGCAGATGACGCTCGCAGGCGAGTTCTGCGTGACGATGTAGGGCGCGCCGGCGTGCTTATCGCGCACGACGATGCAGTCGATCTTGTAAGCGTTGAGGGTCTCGACAGTATCGACGAGGCTCTCGCCCTTGACCGTGGAGGTCGAGGAGCCGCCAAAGTTAAGGCTGTCGGCCGAAAGACGCTTCTCGGCGAGCTCGAAGGAGCTGCGGGTGCGCGTCGAGGGCTCGTTGAACATGTTGACGATGGTCTTGCCCTTGAGCGTGGGGACCTTCTTGATCGCACGCTCGTTGACCTCGGAGAACGCCTTGGCGGTCTCGAGGATGAGCTTGATGTCCTCTTCGGAGTACTCGGTAATGTCGATCAGGTGCTTATGGTTGAACGCCACGGTACTACTCACCTCCCAGCGGCGCGGAGCCCACGTGGGAACCCGGCGCGACGTCGTTAATCTCGACGGCGGTGTGGCCGTCGACTTCCTTCATATATAGGTGCACGTTCTCCTCATGCGACGAGGGAACGTTCTTGCCGACAAAGTCCGGCGAGATGGGGAGCTCACGGTGGCCGCGGTCAACGAGGACCGCCAGCTCAATACGACTCGGACGGCCCAGATCCATGACGGCGTCGAGAGCGGCGCGAATGGTACGGCCCGTATACAGGATGTCGTCCACCAGCACGACGCGTTTGCCGTCGACGCTAAAGGGAATGTTGGTGGCGTGGATCGCGGGAGCGAAATTGGTAGCGTAGTCATCGCGGTAGAAGCTGATGTCGAGGCTGCCGAGCGGAACGTCGACGCCCTCGATCTCCTTGATCTCCTCGGCGAGTTTCTTTGCCAGAAGGTCGCCGCGCGTGACGATGCCGACCAGAGCGAGGTCTTCACAGCCCTCGTTGCGCTCGAGAATCTCGTGCGCGATGCGGGTCATCGCTCGATTGACGGCGGTCTCGTCCATGATGACCGCCTTGGGGGAAGTCGTGCCCATCGATCTCCTTCCTCACATGTCTTGACTGCTGACACAGTCAAAAAAATAGATGCCCGACCGCTCAAAGCGGACCAGACACCCACAGGAAGGGCTGCTCTTTGGCAGCTATGTAATTCCATGTGGGTATCTCGTACCCCTTTAATGGTCAAGGGATAGTGTAGCCAACCTCGAACTTAATTGCGAGCATAAATACAGAGCAATCCGCAAACGGAGCCCAATGCTCAATAAACCTATATATATTTGTGGGACGAATATATTTGTGGGACGAGCTTGAAAACGTACGCACGAGCTGGCATAATCCCCTCTGCTGCACGCAAATCGGATCTACGTCCAGGGCCGTGGCGTGGGCACTATCGCCAAAAGAGAAATATCTCTGTGTAGATTACGCACAGGGAACTGCTTCTGTGCTATAGTTCAGGATTGTTTGTTAACGCGACATGTTCGTTTGTCGCCCAAGGAGGGTCAGTTATGTCCAAAGTTTGCGAAGTTTGCGGTAAGCACCCCGTTGCCGGTCGCTCCATCAGCCACTCTCACCGCGTCACCAACCGTAAGTTCCGCCCCAACATCCAGCGCGTCTACGTCGTCGTCGATGGTCACCGTCGCAAGATGAACGTTTGCTCCACCTGCCTCAAGTCCGGCAAGGTTGCGCGCTCCTAAATAAGGTCTTACCAACAAGTACCTCGGACTCTCCGGGTCAAAGACCTCGCGTTCACATAGAACTTACCAAAGGCGCCCTCCCCTACGGAGGGCGCCTTTTTGCACTCATTCGGGACAGGCTTACATGAGTGTTTACCAATGTCAAAGGGATCATAGCCCAGTTGATATGCCTTGTAGCTTGACTAGCGGTACGCTTCGAGTGAATCAAGCGCACCCTTCACGGGATTGAGATGAATATAGTCGAGCAGGCGGATAGTTTAGTTAAAACGTTTCAGTTTATTGAAGCGTTTTAGTGTGCCTTTTACGGGAATCTGACCGTTCGCCGAATAATTTCTTGCTATCATGCAAGGCGTAGGGTAAATCTCCGATCGCAAGGAGACACAAATGGTGAAAAAGTCACCGGAAAACACTACTCCCGCAATTGTGGACAACGTAGAGGCGCTTGAGGCTAAGCTCGCTCAGATGCGAGAGGCCCAGGCGCTTTTTGCTACGTACACGCAGGAGCAGGTCGACAAGATCTTCTATGAGGCCGCCATGGCCGCCAACAAGGCTCGTATCCCGTTGGCGAAGATGGCCATCGAGGAGACCGGCCGCGGCGTTCTTGAGGACAAGGTCATCAAGAACCACTACGCCGCAGAGTACATCTACAACGCTTACAAGAACACCAAGACCTGTGGTGTCCTGGAGCGCGACGAGGCTTACGGCATCACCAAGATCGCCGAGCCCATCGGCATCGTGGGCGCCGTCATCCCGACGACCAACCCCACCTCTACCGCGATCTTCAAGACGCTGATCAGCCTGAAGACCCGCAACGCCATCATCATCTCCCCGCACCCGGCAGCCGCCAAGTGCACCATCGCCGCCGCCAAGCTCGTGCTTGACGCCGCCGTCAAGGCCGGTGCCCCCGAGGGCATCATCGGCTGGGTCGATGTCCCCTCCATCGAGCTGACCAACATGGTCATGCGCGACGTCGACATCATCCTCGCCACCGGTGGCCCGGGCATGGTCAAGGCCGCCTACTCCTCGGGCAAGCCCGCCCTGGGCGTCGGCGCCGGTAACACCCCGGTCGTCATCGACGACACCGCCGACGTGCTGCTCGCCGTCAACTCCATCATCCACTCCAAGACCTTCGACAACGGCATGATCTGCGCTTCCGAGCAGTCCGTGACCGTCATCGACACCATCTATGACCAGGTCAAGGCCGAGTTCCAGAAGCGCGGCTGCTACTTCGTCAAGCAGGGTGCCGAGATGGAGGCCCTGCGTGCCGCCATGTTCAAGAACGGCGCCCTCGATCACCGCATCCCCGGCATGGCTGCCGCCAAGATCGCCGAGCTCGCCGGCATCGAGGTTCCCGCCAAGACCAAGATCCTGATCGCCGAGGTCACCTCCACCGACCCCGCCAAGGAGGAGTTCTCCCACGAGAAGCTCTCCCCGGTCCTGGCCATGTACCACGCCAAGGACTTCCAGGAGGCCGTCGACAAGGCCGAGCACCTGGTGCTCGCCGGTGGCCCGGGCCACACCGCCTCTCTGTACGTGCACCCCGCCCAGGCCGAGAAGATCAGCCTGTTCGAGCACGTCATGAAGGCCTGCCGTATCGTCATCAACACCCCGTCCTCGCACGGCGGCATCGGTGACCTGTACAACTTTGGCATGAAGCCGTCTCTGACCCTGGGCTGCGGCTCCTGGGGCGGCAACTCCGTCTCCGAGAACGTTGGGGTGAAGCACTTGATCAACGTTAAGACTGTGGCCGAGCGCCGTGAGAACATGCTGTGGTTCCGCGCTCCCGAGAAGGTCTACTTCAAGAAGGGTTCCACGCCCGTCGCCCTCGACGAGCTCGGTACCGTCATGGGCAAGAAGCGCGCCTTCATCGTCACCGACCAGTTCCTCTTCAAGAATGGCAACACCCGCGCCATCGAGGCCAAGCTCGACGAGATGGGCATCGCCCACGACTGCTTCTACGACGTCGAGCCCGATCCTTCGCTGCAGTGCGCACGTCGCGGCGCCAAGCAGATGGCTCTCTTTGAGCCGGACGTCATCATCGCCGTCGGCGGTGGCTCCGCTATGGACGCCGGCAAGATCATGTGGATGATGTACGAGCACCCCGAGTGCAAGTTTGAGGACATGGCCATGGACTTCATGGACATCCGCAAGCGTATCTTCACCTTCCCCGAGATGGGCAAGAAGGCCTACTTCGTCGCCGTCCCGACCTCCTCGGGTACCGGCTCCGAGTGCACGCCGTTCGCCATCATCACCGACAAGGAGACCGGCATCAAGTGGCCGCTCGCCGACTACGCGCTGCTCCCCAACATGGCTATCGTCGACGCCGACAACTGCATGACCGCCCCGCGCGGCCTGACCGCTGCCTCCGGCATCGACGTCATGACCCACGCCATCGAGTCCTACGTCTCCATCATGGCTTCCGACTACACCAAGGGCCTCTCCGAGCGCGCTGCCAAGCTCGTCTTTGAGAACCTCCCCTCCAGCTTCACGAACGGCGCCAAGGACCCGCACGCCCGCGAGGAGATGCACAACGCCTCCTGCATGGCCGGTATGGCCTTCGCCAACGCCTTCCTGGGCCTCAACCACTCCATGGCCCACAAGCTCGGCGCCTTCCATCACCTGCCCCACGGCCTCGCCAACGCCGTCATCCTGACCCGCGTCATGCGCTACAACGCCGCCGAGGCTCCCGTCAAGATGGGCACGTTCTCTCAATATCCTTACCCCAACGCGCTGCACAACTACGCCGAGATGGCCAAGTACTGCGGCATCGAGGGCAAGGACGACAAGGAGGTCTTCGAGAACTTCATCACGAAGCTCGAGGAGCTCAAGGACTTCATCGGTGTCAAGAAGACCATCGCCGACTACGGTGTTGACGAGCAGTACTTCCTCGACACCCTCGACGAGATGACCGAGCAGGCATTCAACGACCAGTGCACCGGCGCTAACCCGCGCTACCCGCTCATGAGCGAGATCAAGGAGCTCTACCTGGACGCCTACTACGGCCGCGAGCCTCAGGACTACGCCGTCTGCTAGTTTTAGCACGGTTTTTAACGGCGGGGGTGCACGGGTGTTTCACACACCCCCGCCGTCGCTTCTATCGCATCGTTGAAAGGATGCAACCATGCTGCTACCCGATTCTAAGACCGAGCTCGTCCGCCGTGGCAACAAGGTCGTTTACGACCTGGGCGACAAGATCGTTAAGGTCTTCAACGAGACCAAGCCCGTCTCCGACGTGTTTAACGAGGCTTTGAATCTTGCCCGCATCAATGAGTGCGGCATCCGCAGCCCCAAGGCTCTCGAGGTTTCTCAGCTCGAGAACGCCAACGGCTGGGCGCTCGTGACCGAGAAGGTTCCGGGCACTACCCTTGCCGAGAAGATGACTGCCGAGCCTCAGCGCTTTGGTGAGTACCTCGAGATGTTCGTCGACCTCCAGATCGAGATCCACGGCTACACCTCCCCGCTGCTCAACCGTCAGCGCGATAAGTTCGCCCGCATGATCGACAGCCTCGATCAGCTCAATGCCACCACGCGCTACAATCTTCAGGAGCGTCTGGACGGCATGACCAAGGAGTTCAAGGTCTGCCACGGCGACTTCAACCCCTCCAACGTCATCGTCGGCGACGACGGCCAGCTGTACGTCTGCGACTGGGCACACGCCACCCAAGGCTCCCCTGCTGCCGACGTTGCCACCACCTACCTGCTCTTTGCCCTCAACAGCAAGGACCAGGCCGAGGCCTACCTGGAGCTCTACTGCGACCGCGCCGACATGCCCATGCAGGTCGTGCGTCAGTGGACGAGCATCGTCGCCGCTTCCGAGCTCGCTCGTAAGCGCAACGTGAACGATGAGTTCCTTAAGAACTGGATCGACGTCGTCGATTATCAGTAATATCTGAGCGATTTATTTCGCATCGGAGGCACAGAGGAAAACCCCGCAGCTCAAATGGGCTGTGGGGTTTTCCTTTACCCATCAAGCATATTCGCGAAACAAAAAGACTGCCCCGCATCTCATCCTAAAAGAGATGCGGGGCAGTCACGCAATTACAGCTATTAGCAGAAACATCGATTAGCGACGGGCAGCCTTCACAAGCTCAGCGACCTTAGCGACGATCTCATTGATCGCCACGTCCTCACGCTCGCCGGTAGCACGGTCCTTGAGCTCCACAGTGCCATTCTTGAGGCCACGCTTACCCAGAACGACCTGATACGGGAAGCCCATAAGGTCGTTGTCGGCAAACTTAAAGCCAGGACGCTCATCGCGATCGTCGACGACGACCTCGATACCCTCGGCGCACAGACCATCAACGATCTGCTCGCAGACGGTAGCGCACTCCTCCTTCTTGGGGTCGAGCGGAATCACCGCGACCTCGTACGGGGCAACGGAGACCGGCCAGACGATACCGTGCTCGTCGTTGTGCTGCTCAACGACAGCAGCGAGCGAGCGAGACACGCCCACGCCGTAGCAACCCATGATGAGCGGCTTCTCCTTGCCGTCCTCGTCCATAAAGGTGGCACCCATGGCCTCGGAATACTTGGTGCCCAGCTGGAACACCTGGGAGACCTCGATGCCGCGAGCAGCAGAGAGCGGCTTGCCGCAGTGCGGGCAAGGGTCGCCGGCAACGACGGTGACCAGGTCGGCCCACTCGTCGACGGTAAAGTCGCGCTCGGGGCAGGCACCGGTAAAGTGATAATCGACCTCGTTGGCACCGCAAGCCCACTGCCTGGACTCGCGCAGGCTCTCATCGCAGACCAGACGAATGCCCTCGGGCAGGTTAACCGGTCCGATAAAGCCCTTATGCAGCCCGTAGGTCTGGAGCTCCTCGTCGGTCATCATGCGATAGCCCTTGCCAAAGACATGCTCGGCCTTGCAGTCATTGAGCTCATGATCGCCCGGAACGATGGCCACAACCGGCTTACCCTCGGCGTCGATGAGAGCCAGGGACTTGCGCGTGCCGTTCTCGGGGAACCCGAAGAACTTGGCAACGGCCTCGATGGTGCCCATGCCCGGGGTCTCGACCTTGGTGAGCGTACCGTCGCCGGGGCCCTCGGTCACAACGACCTTGGTGCTTGCCGCCTCGTCATCGGCAGCAAAGCCGCAATCGTCGCAGTAGACGAGCGAAGCCTCACCAGCGTCGGCCAGCGCCATGTACTCGACGGAGGTTTCGCCGCCGATCTCGCCGGAGTCGGCGACGACGGGCAGGGCCTTGATATAGCAGCGCTCGCAGATATTGGCGTAGGCCTGCTTCATCTTGTCGTACTCCTCCTGCAGGCTCTCCTGCGTGGCGGAGAAGCTGTAGGCGTCCTTCATGATGAACTCGCGGCCGCGCATCAGGCCAAAGCGGGGACGGAACTCGTCGCGGAACTTGTCCTGGATGTGATAGAGATTCACCGGCAGCTGCTTGTAGGAACGCAGCTCGTTGCGCACCAGGGCAGTCACGGTCTCCTCGTGCGTGGGGCCGAGCACAAACTCGCGGCCGTGGCGGTCATCAAAGCGCACGAGCTCCTTGCCATAGGCATCGATACGACCGGACTCGCGCCACAGCTCGGCATCGACCATGATGGGCATCATGAGCTCCTGGGCGCCGGCAGCGTCCATCTCGTCGCGCACGATGTTCTCAATCTTGCGAATCGAGCGCCACGCGAGCGGGAGATAGGAATAGAGACCGGCGGCCTCCTTGCGGATCATGCCGGCACGAAGCAGTAGACGGTGGCTCGCAAGCTCGGCGTCGGCCGGATCCTCTTTGAGCGTCGGAGCATACAGCTTAGACATATACATTGCTCGAGTCATTTATTTCTCCTCAATAAGCTTGTCGACCTCGGCCATAAGCGCGTCGACAATTTGGTCCTCAGCTACTTTACCAATGATCTGGCCGTGCGAAAAGAGCAGACCCTGACCTCGTCCGCAGGCAACGCCCAAGTCGGCGTCAGAGGCCTCGCCGGGGCCATTGACCGCACATCCCATCACGGCGATCGAAAGCGGCGCGGAGTAGTTCTTAAGCCGCTCGGTGACCTCCTCGGCGATAGGAATGAGGTTGACCTGGCAGCGAGCGCACGTGGGGCACGAGACAATCTCGGGGCCACGACGACGCAGGCCCAGCGACTGCAGAATTCCCCAGGCGACCGGCGGCTCCTCGACCGGATCGGCCGTGAGCGAGACGCGCATGGTGTCGCCAATGCCCTCGGAAAGCAGAATACCCAGGCCAACAGAGCTCTTAATGGTGCCTTGGAGCTTGGTTCCGGCCTCCGTCACGCCCAAATGAAGCGGAACGTGGGGAATCTCACGCGACAGGGCTCGATAGGTATCAAGCGTCGTTTGCACGCTATGGGCCTTGGCCGAAAGCACAATGTTCGTAAAGCCGCGGTCTTCAAAATGCTTGACGAAACGCTCGCTCGACATCACGAGCTTTTCGGGCTGCGTGAGGTCATCGCGCTCGGCGATATCCTGCTCAAGCGAACCGGCATTGACGCCGATACGAATCGCACAGCCCGCAGCATCCGCAGCATCAATCACCGCGTCAACCTTGGCCCAATCGCCGATATTGCCGGGATTAATGCGCAGCTTGGCAGCACCGGCCTCAACGGCACCAATGGCGAGCTTATGGTTAAAGTGGATATCGGCAACGATCGGCACCGGAGACTCCGTACAAATCGTGCGAAAGCCCTCGAGCGCAGCCTCGGTGGGCACGCTCACGCGCACAACATCACAACCCGCCTGGACAAGCGCGCGCACTTGCGCAAGCGTTGCCTGGGCGTCGGCGGTATCGGTGCAGGTCATGGACTGAACCACCACCGGAGCGCCGCCGCCTATCTGCACGTCGCCCACAAACACGGGACGCGTCAGCTCGCGCGGCAACGGATGGGACAAAGACAATCCAAACACTCCCCTACAAAATAAATCGAAGGACGTCGGAACGAACCATATAGACAAACAGCAGCGCAAAGAGCGCGATACCGACATAGCTGACGATTGTCTGCACCTTCAGCGGCAGCTCGCGACCGGCGACCTTTTGGATGATCTCGATAACCAGCTTTCCCCCGTCGAGCGGCGGAATTGGCAGCAGGTTCATAAAGCCCAGCGAGAACGAGATGAGCGCGGCAAACGTCAAGAACGTCGCGGGACCGGCTGCCGCCGCCTGAGAAGACATGACGCTGATACCAACAATCGAGGTGGACTGATCGAGTATCTCCATCGTATGCTGCGGCTGCAGCAGACGCATAACGCCCTCAGCAGTCTGCTGAACATAAGAGAACGACAGGCGCGCCGAGGTGATAGGGTCCAAATGGACCACCTGCGTAGAGGCATAAACACCCAAACGCTCGTCCTCTTTGAGCGCGACCGAGGTCGTAAGTTTCTTGCCGTCGCGCTGATATTCAACGGCGATATCGTCCTTGCCGGCGGCCGCTCCGATCGCATCGTACACATCCATCCAACTGGAGCAGGACACTCCATCGACACTTAGAATCGTGTCGCCGGCCTCGATGCCCGCCTTGTCGGCTATCGAGCCTTCTTCGACCTGACCGATCACGTTGCTATCGACCGGCACCGATACGCCGGCGATAGAGTAGATACTCATAAGCAGCAAAAAGCCCGTCAGGATATTGACGAGAATGCCCGCGAGCAGCATAAAGGCACGCTTGAGAAAACCCTGGCCCAGATAGGTATGCAAGCGCTCCTGCTCAAGAAACTCGGAAGCGGCAACCGGCAGCTCCCACACGTCGCCCTCGGCAGTCGCATGCTCTCGATCGAATCTGCGGCCGTCAAAGGTGGTGTATCCCGCAGCGTCGCGCGGCAGTGTCTGGTACCTGTCCGGATAGTAGCTGGGTGAAGGCTTCTCCCCTTCCTCATACCAAGGCGCAATGGAGCCCCAGCCCAAAAGCAAGGCACAAGCCTCGAGAACATCCTCCTCGGGCAGTTCCAGCTCAACGGAAAGGTCTGCAACCGAAACGCGACCATGACGATAGATCGCCGCAAGCACACGGTCGGCGCAAGAGACATCGGTCGGGTCCATACCGCAGATAGCGGCATAACCACCTAGCAGCAGCGGCGTCACGCCAAACTTGGTACCGATGCGACGCGACGTATGATGAATATCGAAGCGGCACGGCAGGCCCAAGAAAAACTCGGTGACGCGGACACCGCAGGCACGCGCCGCCAAAAAGTGGCCGCCCTCGTGCAAAAACACGAGGACGGATAACATCAAAAGGCCCCAAAAGACCGAGGAAAGAACACTCAGAACAGTATCCATAAAACGAAAAGCAATCCTTACGATTAAGAGCGGGTTGCAGCAAGCACCTCGGTGGCCTTGGCACGAGCCCAGGCATCGATATCGCGAAGCTGCTCAAACGATGCGACCGCCTGCGTATCGTGTGCATCCATGCAGGACTCAACGATGCGATCGATATCGGTAAAGGTACAGGCATCGTGCAGGAAGGCATCGACAGCAACTTCGTTGGCGGCATTCAGCACGCACGGCATGGTACCGCCCGTCTTGCCGGCACGCTCGGCAAGCGCCAGGCAGCGGAACGTGTCCATATCGGCGGCATCAAAGGTGAGCTGCCCCAACTCACGAAAATCAAGACGAGGCGCCGGAGTATCCCAACGCTCAGGATACGAGAAGGCAAACTGAATGGGAATGCGCATATCGGAAGCGCCAAGGTGTGCCATCACGGAGCCGTCCGCATACTCGACCATCGAGTGGATCTTTGACTGGCGTTGAACGACCACGTTGATAAAGTCGAGGTCGCAACCGAACAGGTGCATCGCCTCGATACGCTCCAGGCCCTTGTTCATGAGGGTAGCGGAGTCGATGGTGATCTTAGCGCCCATGGCCCACGTGGGATGAGCCAGCGCATCGGCGCGTGTCACGCAATTGAGCTCGTCGCGCGTACGACCAAAGAACGGACCACCCGAGCAAGTGAGCCAAATGCAGTGAGCCTCGCGCGGATTCTCCCCCAGATAGCACTGGTAGATGGCGGAGTGCTCGGAGTCGACCGGAATGAGCTGGCCGGGCTGTGCTAACGGCATCAGAAGGTCACCGCCGACAACGAGAGACTCCTTGTTAGCAAGTGCAAGACGCTTGTTCGAGGTCAGGGCCGCATGGCTTGCTTCGAGCCCGGCAGCGCCCACAATGGCAACAAGCACACAGTCGACGTCATTGCGACGTGCGAGCTCACAAACTGCCTGCGCGCCAATACCGAGCTCGGTGCCCTCGGGCAGCTCCTGCAGCACGGCGTCCGCACCGTGGGTGGTGTCGGCCACGGCAACGGCCGGAACCGAAAACTCACGGGCAAACGCAACGAGCTCCGAGGTGCTGGAGTTAACGGACAGTGCCGTCACCTGCAGTCGATCGGCATGCTGACGACAGACATCGAGTGCCTGCGTACCGATAGAGCCCGTACAACCCAGGATGGCAACGCGAAGACGCCCATCGGGGCCGTACGTCGTCTGAAAGGCCATTACAGCACGCCTCCGATCATCAAAAGCAGCTGCGCGGTAATGCAGCCAAAGATAAGCGAGTCGCTACGGTCGAGCATGCCGCCATGGCCCGGGATAAGGTTGCCGGAATCCTTAACGCCCACGCCACGCTTGATGCGCGACTCGATGAGGTCGCCGATAACGCCAAGGATGGACACGACCACGCCGCAAAGCAGCGCATAGGGCAAGCTCAACTTATAGAAATGCGTCGCCCACAAAATGAGCCAGATGAGAACCGAGCCCAAGATGCCGCCGACAAAGCCCTCCCAGCTCTTTTTGGGAGAAATCTTGGGGACCATCTTGTGTTTGCCGATACGGCTGCCCACGATATAGGCAAACGAATCGGAGACCCAGAGAGACGCGCAAACACCCACCGAAAGCAGGGCGCCTGCAAAACCAGGCACGGCATCGCGCAGCAGCACGATGGCCGACAGCATAAAACCGGTGTAGATGGGACCCATGAGCGTCACGGCTACATCGGATATGCGCGTACGCGCCGACCAGAAATACCAAATACCCACCGCAAGCATCAGAGCAAAAAGCAGGGCATTCAACAGCAGCGAGTCGCCCAGCGCCGAGAGCGGAAAGAGCACGGCGGCAGCGATACCCAGGCGCTCGTTGGCCACCTTGCCATCGAGCTTCGTCATGCGGAAAAACTCAAAGCAGCACAGGCCGCTCATGACGGAGACGAAGATGGCGGTGGGAACGATACCCAAAACCAGGCAGAGAATAAATACAACGGCGTAGACGATACCTGCGGCCGCACGGGTAATAAAGCCGGCCAGCCACGAAGTCGCAGCCGCGCCGCTTTTGGCGGCAGGCGCCTTGGGAGTTGACGCCTTGGGAGTTGACGCCTTGGGACGATCGGACACGATTAAGCCTCCTCGGTCTTGCTCAGTCCACCAAACCTACGGTCGCGGCCTTGATAGGCCAAAATGGCGTTGACAAGACCCCAACGATCAAAGTCGGGCCAATAGGTATCGGTGACATAAAACTCGGAATAGGCAACCTGCCACAGCAGATAGTTCGAAAGACGAAGCTCGCCGGAGGTGCGAATCACAAGCTCCGGATCGGGCAGTCCGGCGGTGTACAGATGCGAAGCAACCATATCATCGTCGATAGCGGCGGGATCGATCTTTCCAGCAGCGGCATCGATCGCAATCTGACGGACAGCACGGGTGATCTCGGCACGGGCGCCGTAGTTGACGGCAAGCGCCAGCGTCATGCCGGTGTGGTCGGCACACTCGGCAAGACCTCGCTCAAAGACATCGCGGGTCTTTTTGGGCAATGCGGAAATATCGCCCAAAAAGACAACGCGAACGTTTTCGCGCTTAAGCAGCGGCAGCTCATCGATAAACGTCTTGGCAAACAAATGCATCAAAACGTTGACCTCGTGCTGCGGACGATTCCAGTTTTCGGTGGAAAACGCATAAGCCGAAAGGACGTCGACGCCCAAGCGCACGCATGCGGTAATAATCTCGCGCAGTGAGACGATACCGGCCTTGTGGCCCTCGGTGCGGGCAAGACCGCGCGCCGTGGCCCAGCGACCGTTACCGTCCATAATGCACGAAATATGATGCGGGATCTTATTGAGGTCAAGGTCGGAAAAACCGACGCCCGCGGGGGCGTCGGCAAAGTACTCGACCAGTTTGTTCTCGTCGTATTGCACCTTAGATCTCCATGACCTCGGCTTCTTTTTCCTTCAGAAGCTCCTCGACCTTGGCAACATACTCATCGGTATGCTTCTGGACCTTGGCCTGCTCGCGACGGACATCGTCCTCGGTGAGCTCTTCGTCGCGCTCGAGCTTGTTGTTAAAGTCACGACGGATGTTACGAATGGAAACCTTGGCCTGCTCGGCATACTCGCGGCACTCCTTAACGAGCTCGCGACGACGCTCCTCGGTGGGAGCCGGGAACGGCAGGCGCACGACGGTACCGTCAGAGTTGGGAGTAATGCCCAGATCGGAAGCGCTGATAGCCTTCACAATTGCATTGACGAGCGCCTTGTCCCAGGGCTCGATGAGCAGCATGTGGGCCTCGGGAGTCTTAACGGCGGCAACCTGGGTAACCGGCGTGGGAACACCGTAGTAATCGACCGAAATGTCGGACAGAATGTTAGCGTTGGCGCGGCCCGTGCGAACCTTGGAGAAGTTGTGCTTGAGGGACTCGAGCGACTTATCCATGTGGGCGGTGATGTTCTCTGCCATGCTTAATCCTCCTGATAGACGAGCGTGCCGACGGGCTCACCCGAAAGCGCGCGCTTGACGGTGTCCTCGCCATCGATGTTGAGGACCAAAATCGGCATACGATTATCCTGGCACAGCGCCGTGGCCGTGGAATCCATAACCTGCAGACCGCGGACGAGAACCTCGTGATAGGTAATCTTGTCAAAACGGACGGCATCGGCGCACTTGACAGGATCCTTGTCGTAGATGCCGTCAACCTTGGTGGCCTTAATCAGAATCTCGGCACCGATCTCGCAGGCACGAAGAGCCGCGGCGGTGTCAGTCGTAAAGTACGGATTGCCCGAACCGGCGGCAAAAATAACGACATTGCCCTTGGAAAGGTGGTTGATGGCGCGACGGCGAATATAGGGCTCGCAGATCTCGTTCATCTGGATAGCGCTCATCACGCGGCAGGGAACATCGTTATGCTCGAAGGCATCCTGCAGGGCGAGCGCATTCATTACGGTTGCAAGCATGCCCATGTAGTCGGCCTGGGCACGCTCCATACCACCGGCAGCGCCGGCCATGCCACGGAAAATGTTGCCGCCGCCGACAACGACGCCGACCTCGTGACCAACGGCGAGCAGCTCCTTGACCTGCTTGGCAAGATGATCGGTAATCTTGGGGTCGATGCCATATTGGCCATCCCCCATCAGTGCTTCGCCGGAAAGCTTAAGAAGCACGCGTTTATATCGGATGTCGGACAAAGCGATCCTCCTTTAATTAGACTCTCAATATGATAGCAAAGGCTCTGATAAGAGCCATGAAAAAGCAGGCTGTGAGTAAAACCCACAGCCTGCTCATTACCAGCTACAAGAGCTTATTTACTCGCCACGGACCAGACGGTCGAAGGCAACAACGGTAATGGTATCGCCGAGCTCCTTGGAAACCTGCTCAGCGTACTTCTTGATGGTGAGGGAGCTGTCCTTGATGAACTCCTGCTCGGTGAGCACGGACTGCTTGTAGAACTTCTCCAGACGGCCAACAGCCATCTTCTCCTGGATAGCCTCGGGCTTGCCGGACTCGGCAGCCTGAGCCATGTAAATCTCCTTCTCGTGCTCGACGGTCTCGGCCGGAACCTGATCGCGGGTAGCGCAAATCGGGGCGACGGCGGCAACCTGAAGGGCGACGTCGTGAGCGAAGGTCTTGAAGGAGTCAGCCTGAGCGGTCTCGGCCTTCTCGAAAGCGAACTCGACGAGAACGCCGATCTTACCACCCATGTGGATGTAAGAAGCGAGAGCGCCGTTCTCGGCCTTGCGGGCGGAGAAACGAGCAATCTTCATGTTCTCGCCCATGATGTGAATCATCTCGGTGAGCTCGGAGGAAACGGTCTCCTCGCCCATCGGCTTCTCGAGCAGAGCATCGACGTCAGCCGGCTCGGTGGTGGCGACAACCTCAGCGACCTTGGAAGCAAAGCCGGTGAACTTGGCGTTGGAGCCGACGAAGTCGGTCTCGCAGGAGAGCTCGAGCAGAGCACCGGACTTGCCGTCCTCGGAGACGAACGCGGCGACAGCGCCCTCGTTGGTCTCACGGCCAGCCTTCTTGGCAGCCTTGGCGAGGCCGTTCTTGCGCAGAACGTCAACAGCGACGTCCATGTCGCCGTCAGCCTCGACGAGAGCCTTCTTGCACTCCATCATCGGGGAGTCGGTCATCTCGCGGAGCTGCTTGACCATAGCGGCAGTAATCTGGGCCATTGTGGTTCCTTTCAAAGAGATGAAAAAGACTTAAATAGGACTGATTTACTCGGCCTTGGGCTCGGCGGCCATCTCGGCCTCGGAGACCTGCTCCTTGCCGGAGCCAGCGAGGCAGGCGTCGGCCATGAGCTCGCACATAAGGGTGACAGCGGAGATGGCGTCATCGTTGCAGGGGATGCCGTACTCGACCTCGTCGGGATCGGAGTTGGTGTCGATCAGAGCGACGACGGGGATGTTCAGGCGCTGGGCCTCCTTGATGGCGTTCTCCTCGCGCTTGGTGTCGATGACGAAGAGAGCCTGGGGCAGACCCTTCATATCGCGGGCGCCACCGAGGTTGGTCTGGAGCTTAGCGAGCTCCTTGCCGAGCACTGCCTGCTCCTTCTTGGGCAGCACTGCCATGCGACCGTCCTCGACCATGGCCTCGAGCTCCTCCATGCGGTTGATGCGGGAGCGGATGGTGACGAAGTTGGTCAGCATGCCGCCGAGCCAACGCTGGTTGATGTAAGGCATGTTGGCGCGCTCAGCAGCGTTCTTGACGGCCTCCTGAGCCTGCTTCTTGGTGCCGACGAACAGCACGTTGCCGCCCTTGGCGACGTTCTTGACGAAGGTGTAGGCCTGGTCGGCGTCAAGGATGGTCTGCTTGAGGTCGAGAATGTAGATGCCGTTGCGCTCACCGAAGATGAACGGCTTCATCTTAGGGTTCCAGCGACGGGTCTGGTGACCGAAGTGGCAGCCGGCCTCGAGCAGGGTGCGGATATTAATCTTGGTAGCCATATTAAACCTCCTGTGGTTTGCCTCCGCGCGGGGTCATCCTCCAAAACCAACCCGGACATGTGCTACCAAAGCCCGGGCACCACGGTATGAAGTAGCCGCGCGTGCGTGATAAAAACCTGTTGCCGTGAAGCAACCCGATGAATGATAGCAGGATTGCCTCTTCCTGCCAACCCGCAATCAAAACCACACACCTCGCCGCGGCGCGGGAGGCCCTTCTCCTACTCGCCGCGAGGGTGTGCCTGACTCACGGCGCGCTTGAGTCGGTCGGGTGTGAGGTGCGTATAGATCTGCGTCGTGGACAAGCTCGCATGCCCCAGCAGCTCCTGAACCGAGCGCAGATCCGCGCCGCCCTCGAGCAGGTCGGTCGCAAAGGTGTGGCGCATCGCATGCGGGGCGATGTCGGCAGGAATGCCGGCAAGTGCCGCAAGCATGTGGAACCGCCTTCTGAGCATGGCGGCACTCATGCGGTTTCCGCGCGCCGAGATAAACAGCGGATGAACGCCGTTCGGACCGTCGCCGCGCTTTGCCTGTGCAAGCAGCTGCGGCCTCCCTTCCTCAATATAGCGGCGGGTAGCCTCGAGAGCGCGCCGATACAGGGGCACGATACGCTCCTTGCTCCCCTTGCCCCAAAGTCGCAGCGTTCGCTCGGACCAACCAATAGACTCCACGTTGAGCGCCGCGAGCTCCGAGATTCGTGCGCCGGAGGCATAGAGCAGCTCGAGCATCGCCGCATCGCGCAGCCCTGCAGGCGTCGAGGTGTCGGGGGTCTTGAGCAACGACTCGACTTGCCGGGTTGTCAACACGCCGGGAAGATCGCGCGGCAACTTGGGCGAGGATATGGCCGAGACCGCATCGCCCTCAACGATTCCCTCGGCAGCCATCCACCGATAGAGCGAGCGAATGGCAGACAGGTGTGCCGCAAGGGTCCGAGCCGCCACCTGGCCACGCGACAGCTCGGCCAAATAGGAGCGAACGGTCCGTACGTCAGCGGCGCGAGCGTCGATGCCCTCGCGGTCGCACCATGCGGCGAAGCGCTCGAGCCGCGAGGCGTAGGCTGTTACTGTATTGGGGGCGAGTCCTTCGACGCGTGCAATGTAGGCAATGAACGAGTCGACGGCATCGTACAGGTCAAAAGCTATGACCTCTCGCCTCCAAACAGATCGGAACGCGTTTCGAGATAGGCGTCCAGGGCCTTGAGGGCGCGGTCCGCGTAGGCCTGGTAACGATCGCGCTTGCTGCGGCGCTTGCCGTCCTCGAGCGGCGGCACAAGACCAAAGTTGACGTGCATGGGCTGGTAGCCCACCGTAGCCGGATCGGTCGCATACCCCACGAGCGAGCCTAGGGCGCCCACGCGCGGCAGCTCGACGCCCGCGGCACCGATAGCCTCGGCATAGGTGTTGAGCGCGGCGAGCAGACCCGTCGCCACGGCCTCCATGTACCCCTCGGTACCGGTAATCTGGCCGGCAAGACGCACGCTCGTGCCGGGAACGGCAAAAGTGGCATCGAGCACGTGCGGCGCATCGACAAAGGTGTTGCGGTGCATGACGCCGTAGCGGAAGAACTCGGCGTTCTCCAGGCCGGGAACCATATGGAAGACGCGCTTCTGTTCGCCGAAGGTCAGATTGGTCTGGAAACCAACCAGGTTATAGGCCGTCTTCTCCTTGTTCTCGGCGCGCAGCTGAATCGCCGCCCAGGGACGGCGACCGGTGCGCGGGTCGGTGAGCCCGACGGGCTTCATGGCACCAAAACGGATGGCATCCTTACCCGTACGCGCAACCTCCTCTGCAGGCTGGCAGGCCTGGAACAGGTCCCCGCCCTCAAAATCCTTGAGCACCACGCGATCGGCCGTTGTGAGCGCCTCGATAAAGGCCTCGTACTCTTCCTTATTGAGCGGGGCATTGAGATAGTCTCCACTCCCCTGCTCCTCGTAGCGCGACTGCGAGAACAGCACGTCCATATCAAGCGTCGAGGCATCGACAATCGGGGCGGCCGCGTCAAAGAACGCCAGGGCGTCACCACCGACGAGCTTCATGACCTCCTCGCTCAATGCCGGCGAGCACAAGGGGCCCGCGGCGATAACCACATGGCCCTCGGGGATCTGGGTGACCTCACCGTGGACGACCTCGATATTGGGGCGGGCGGCAACCTCGGCCTCGACGAGCTCGGAAAACTTGACGCGGTCGACTGCCAGGGCGCCGCCGGCAGGAACGGCGGCGCGATGAGCACAGTCGAGCAAAACCGAGCCCATACGCTCGAGCTCGGCCTTCAGCAGGCCGGCGGCGGAATCGGGACGGGTCGACTTAAACGAATTGGAGCAGACGAGCTCCGCCAAGTGATCGGTATGGTGGGCAGGAGAGCTCACCTGCGGGCGCATCTCGCACAGCTTTACGGCGAACCCGCGATCTGCCAGCTGAATCGCACATTCCGATCCCGCCAGACCGCCACCGATAACCGTCACCTGATCAAACAGCATCTGCAAACACCTTTCTAATTGACACGTTTTCCATTGTGACCGAAGGGCGTCTGGGCGTGAAGGGCAAACTTGGAGGGCGCATACCTTCCATCCATCATGCGCTCGATGAGGCCCTCAAGTTCGAGCGATCCCAGAAGTTTGAGCACGCCGACGGCATCGAGCGAGACGAGTGCCGCGATGTCGTCGACCTTGAGCGGCGAGGCGATGAGCGCATGCATCACGGCCTGCTGCGTGGGGTCCAGATCTGCGATACCGGGTGCATCAGGACGCGAATAGCGCAGGGTGCCGTAGATTCGCGAGATGGCCATCTCGATTGACTCCTCGTCAATAATGCAGCAGGCCCCGTTGGCAATGAGGTAGTTGGTACCGCGCGACTCGGGTGACAAAATCGAACCCGGCACGGCAAGAAGTTCGCGCCCCAGGTCCATAGCGGCCTCCGCCGTCGAGAACGTGCCCGATGGCATGCCGGCCTCCGACACGAAGAGCGCCTGCGAAAGCGCGGCGATCACCCGGTTACGCCGCGGAAAGGCAAACTTACGAGGCCCCATACCCCAAGGCGAAATGGACACGATCGCGCCGCCCGTATCTATCGTGCGCGCGATGAGCCCCGCACTCGAGCGCGGGTAGACCACGTCGGCGCCCGTACCCAACACCACGACGTGCCTGCCACCGGCGTTGACCGCAGCCCAACCCGAGGCCTGGTCGCAGCCGACCGCGCCGCCCGAGACCACCGTCACCCCCGCCTCGACCGCAACTTTCGCGGCCAGTTCTGCCACGGCAAGGCCGTACGGCGAGGCCTTGCGAGCGCCGATGATGGAGAGCGCCGGCGTCGAGAGCACCTCCGGGTCGCCACGCACGAACAGCGTCTGGGGTACATCAGAGAGCTCCAAAACGGTATCTGGATACAACGCATCACCGGGATGCAGCTCAAAAATCTCCTCACCCATCACTGATCCCTCCTCCCCTGATACATCGCGGCCTCAAGCACATGATCTTGCGTCACCCGTTCGCTTTCGGCGACATCGGCAATCGTGCGCGCGATGCGCACCAGGCGCACGATGCCGCGCCCCGTGAGATGCGTGCGCTTCGACAGACCAAGTACGCACGTTTCCGCCGCCTGATCGAGCGCAAAGGTCGATACAACACCATCGATAGAGCGGGGCTCGTCAGCCTCGGCCTCGGCATCCGCATCGTCCATACGGGACTCGCGCCAGGCACGAAAAGCCCTACCGCGGACAACGTAGTCGCGAAGCTCGGCCGACGACATGCCCTCGGCGCCCTCGATAATCACCTGCGGATCGGGGCGAGTCACGTCGATCATCAGGTCGATGCGGTCGGCCAAGGGACCGCGCAGCTTGGACCGGTAACGCTCGACCATCGACGCCGAGCAGCGACACGGAACCTCGCGATCGCCCAAAAAGCCACAGGGACAGGGATTGCTCGCCGCAAGCAGCTGAAAGCGCGAAGGAAACGTAAAGGCGCCATCGACCCGCACGATCCTGACATAGCCGCGCTCGATAGGCTGACGAAGCGTCTGCAGCACACCGGTGGGAAACTCGGCAAGCTCGTCCAAAAAGAGCACGCCGCCATGGGCAAGGCTGATCTCGCCCGGATGCACCGGGCGCCCACCGCCAATAAGGCCCGCTGTCGAAATGCTGTGATGGGGGCTTCGAAACGGCCGATGCCCCGCAAGTAGGCCATCGATGTTCTCACCCAAGACCGAGTGGATGCACAGCGCCTCCTGCTGATCCTCAACGGAAAGTTCGGGCAAGATCCCCGTCATGCGGCGCGCAAGCATGGTCTTGCCCGATCCCGGAGACCCGATCATAAGCAAACCCAGCTCCCCTGCCGCCGCAAGCGCCATGCCGCGCTTGGCGACCTCCTGCCCCAACACGTCGGCATAATCGAGCTCGGGCTCAAAGGTGGCCTCGAGCACTTCAGAATCCAAATAGTGCCGAGCCGCCTCACCCATACCGCGGGCAAGCTGCGACAGATGATCGATAAAACCGCAGTCGACACCCGCCAGCGGAACATGCTGGTCGGACCTGCCGGCGATAAAAGACAGCCCCATGTCGCGCGCCAGCAGCTGGAACGCCACTTCGCCCTTGACGGGGAGCACCGTGCCATCCAAGCCGAGCTCGCCGGCAATGAGGCAACGGTCGAGATTGTCGCGGGGAATCTGCCCGTCGGCCGCAAGCACCGCAATGGCTATCGGCAGGTCAAAACCGCTACCAGTCTTTCGGATATCGCCCGGCGCCAGATTGACCGTAATGCCCGAACGCGGGATCTCGAATCCAGCAGAGCGCATCGCGCAGCGAATGCGCCCGCGTGACTCCATGACCTCCATACTCGGAATGCCGAGCATCTGGATGCCCGGGATGCCGCCCGCAAGCGATACCTCGACCGTGACGGGAATCGCCTCGACGCCGCGGATACAGGCAGCGTGAACGGCAAAGGTCTCGAACGCCATCACGACACCTGCCAATCGAACGCGTTGTACTGGTGCTCGATCTCGGCGATATGCCCGCCGCGAATGGTGACGCCCACGGCATCGAAGCGGATCGCCTTGAGCGGATAATGCTCCATGAGATAGCAGCTCGCGATGCGACGATAGCGCCGCTGCTTTTGGGCATTCACCGCTTCCTCGGGAAACACCCGCGTATCGAAATCCAGCGCAACACGCCTGGTTTTGACCTCGGTCATCACCACCACATCGTCGAGCTCATCGAGCAACACCAGGTCGGCCTCGCCCTCCGAGCATCGATAGCCTTGTTCCAGCAACGTATAGCCGCGCTCGTTAAAGTAATCGATAGCGATAAGCTCGCCCAGCATACCGAGCTCGCGAGGACTGAGCCCCTTGATAAACTCAGGCGTGATCGACCCGCAATCGAGCTCCCCCTCTTCCCAACGTTCCTTGAGCTGCTGCGTCTTGCTCGTTTTGCCTGCGGCACACATGGGGTCTCCTTTCCCACTCCCTGCATTGCCTCGATAATGAGGGCATGTTTCATGCGGGTAAGTACCGGAAGCAAACCAAAAACCAACCAAATGCCGACAAATGAGGGGCCGCGCGCAACAATAGCGTTGCACACGGCCCCTACCAGCAAGTTTATGGAACCCTTAAAGTCCCTATCTCCACAATTGGCCTAAAAAAGGCGCTCAGTCTGCAGAAAGTTTCCGCAAAAGCTCACACGATGCAGCGGAGAAAGACCATGTTTGCGAATGGCTTCGATGTGTTCGGGGCTCGCATAGCCTTTCGAATCGGCCAAATGGTACTCGGGATACTCGGCATCGTACTCGACCATCATCTCGTCACGCGTGACCTTTGCCATGATGGATGCCGCGGCGATACAGGCGATCTTGGCATCGCCCTTGACCACGTCGCGCTCATGGGGCACGGCACCCAGGGGGTTGCCGTCCATAAGCACGCAATCGGGCTCAAGCCCCGTATCTGCCACCGCACCCGCGACAGCGGCTCGAATGGCGCGGGCCATGCCCATCTCATCGATATCCGCAGGAGCGATATGGCAAAAGCCGATAGCAGTCGCAACCTCGGCAATCTTCACCGAGAGCAGCTCGCGGCGCGCCGGCGTGAGCTTTTTGGAATCGTTGATGCCCCAAATGCGCGGCTCCATCGGAAGACACACGGCACACACGGTCAAGGGACCCGCTACCGAACCACGGCCCACCTCGTCGACGCCCACGACCACGCCATCACCGCCGAGCTCATGCATAAGCTCGTACATACCGTTGACGCGCTCGCGTTCGGAAAGTTCCCTGGCATGGCGCTTAAGGGCACGTTCGCAAGCCTTGATCACCTGCTGGCGTGGATCCTCGCGATAATGCTCCACGAGGGCGGGAATCTCCTCGAACGTGGCGCTCGCCAGCTCGCCGGCAACCTGCGATGCCGAAACCGAGCTCGTCATATTGGCCATACCAGGCCCTCCTTGCATGCAAATCAGATAAAAAGAAGGGCCACCCGAAGGTGACCCTTGTGTCCAAACGAGTGGACAGACGCTGCGATCTTCTTAGCGCTTCTCGGGGATGCGAGCAGCCTTGCCCACCTTGTCGCGGAGGTAGTACAGCTTGGCGCGACGGACGCGACCATGACGAACGACCTCGAGCTTGGCGATCTTGGGGCTGTGAAGCGGGAAGGTACGCTCAACACCGACACCGAAGGAAATCTTGCGGACGGTGAAGGTCTCGCGGGCACCGGCGCCGGCCATGCGGATGACGTCGCCCTGGAAGACCTGGATGCGCTCGCGGTCGCCTTCCTTAATGCGGTAGTGAACCTTGACGTTGTCGGCGACGCGAACCTGAGGAATGTCCTCGCGGATCTGCTGGCGCTCGATTGCGCGGATGTAATCCATGTGCAATTCCTTACTCTTCTAGAGGTGCCGTACCACCTTGGCCGGCACGTAGTTGAACAAACGTATTCGAGTATACACGCCACGACCTCGGCTGCAAGAACTATTTTGCCCGTGCGCAAAAAGACAAAAACACGCACTCTTTCTGCACTTATGCGCCGTCCGCAGCGTCAGTCGTCGGCGTCGTCACGCTCGTCCCGGGCGCAATGTAGCCGTACTCGAGCATCACCGACAGCGCATGTTGCTTCCATGTGGCGAGCTCGTCGTCATTATAGTTGTCATGGACCCATTCATTCATCGCTTCCTCAGCGTCCTGGGGCACCAGGTTCTGGCTGTCCGCCATCAGGTACAGGATGCCCAAGATGTCGAAGTCCTGCTTGGTCATCTCTTCCTTGTTTGATGTGCTGATGAGGCCGTGATCGATGCCGTAGCGGCAGATATCGGTCAACACGGTAACGAGGCCCGTAGGAATCGGCGAGGCATCCTTCGCGGCAGCGGGCGCGGTATCGTCAGTCAATGCAGTGGCATCGTCGCTCGCCGGAGCAGACTCGGCCGCGTTCGCATCGGAAGCGGCCTGCTCTCCCTGGGCAGGAGCCGTGCTATCCGTCGTTGCCGAAGAATCCCCCGAAGAAACGGACGTAGCACTCACCGGTGTCTCGACGACGGTCGTCATCGGGTCAACCGGTGCGGGCGCGGCGATGACCTCGGCCCAATCGGAATACACGCCGTCAATAAAGGCGCGAACATGGAAGGTGCCCGGTTGCGAGATGGTCATCGTGCCGTCTGTCGCGACCGAAATGCCCTTGCTCTCGAGCTCCTGGGCCTCCCAGCTGCAGACTCTATCGACTTCCTTGCCCGTCGTGTCATAGACCGTAGCCGTCAGGCCCTCGATGCCGTTGAGATTTTCCTCGACGCCGACGACGGTCTGTGCCGAGCCCTCGAGTTTGATGCTGCCGTTAAACGGCTCGGGTGCCACGTCACTTACCTTATATTTGTAGGCCGCGGCGTCGATCTCGTCATTGGTCGAGACATGCCCGTTCACGTCCACATAGGTGTCCTCGGGGATAAAGTACTTTACGTAGGCGGTGCCGGCCTTTTTACCCACCACGACCTGCTCGTGGGTGACAGGGTCGGTCTGGATCTCGATGACGTCGGACTTGCATTCCTTGCCCTTTTTATCGACCACGCGCCAGTCGCCCGACGACTTCACAAAGCCGTAGTAATCAACATCGTCCTCGTCCCTTGCACGCACGCGATAGGAAGAGATGGGGTCTTCGTCTCCAACCGTAAGCCTTCGGGTCTTATCGGTCTGCAGCGACACGAGAATCTTGGAGATGGGCTTAATGGGTTGCGGCGTGCCCAACTGCGTATCGACCGTCACCGACTCAAACGACAGATTGGAACCCGTAATGGACATGGGATAGGTCGCGGCCATGTCATTGAGCACGTTGCACGTGCGCGGGGCGCCGCCGTTGCGCGAGGGCACCTCGCGATCGGCCAGGACCGAATTCCAATCGATGGCGCGCACCATGTGGTTGTTGGTGCGATACGACCAGCTCGTGACGTTTCCGGCAGTGGTATCGTAGCCGTCGTCGCCACGATGGGCGATTGAGCGCAGGAACAGGTTCTGCACGGCGTCGGTCGACTGATCGCCAAAGGTGGTGTAGAACGAGCGCTGGTCATAACCGGCGGTATGGAACTCCTGCACGGCGGCGTTGTCGTCGTAGCACTCGCCGTTCATGTTAAAGATGATCACGTCAAACGTCACGCCCACCGGCTGGTCATAGTCCTCGGACAGCGTCGTGGTAGAACTCGTCTGCTTGCTATTGACCTGTGTGTGCGCCGGGATCGTCATATTGACGGTGACCGACTGATTGTCGGTTGTGGTGATCGACTGTTCCTCGGTCTTGCTCGCCTCCCACAACTGGGACATCGTGGTTTCGGCCGAAAACGAGGTCTCGATCTCCTCGCTCGCTGTTGCGGGCACGCCCAGCGACTCCTTGAGGCTCACCGATGCGCCCCACGAGCCGCCTTTGGAATACGATGCGGATTCAGAAGTGCTCGTGCCGACCGTCTCCTCGGTACCGCGGGCGAGCGTGATGCTCTGCGAGGCGTCCTCATAGCCGACGTTGAGTGCCGAGGTAACGAGCTCCTGCTCAGTCTTAGAATCGACAAAGGAATAGCCCGGTGCGTCCTCGGGCGCACAGTTAAGCTTGTTCACGCTGTTGAGCTGCTGAACTCTAAAGTTATAGAACGCGATGCCAAAGCCATTGAAATCGTACTGATAGGTGCCGCCGAGCTTATCCACGCACGCGATGGTGGCATAGATGACGTCCTGCTCAGTCGTGTTTTTCGACAGTCCGTCGAGCGGCACGTTTTTACGGAAATCGGAGCCCTTCAGCTTGTGACCGATACAGCCAGCGATATCGTCGGTCAAGCGCTCGTAGACCGCATTGAGGCTTTTTGCAGATGTCAGACCACTCTGCTTCGATTTGTCGGCGCCGTCGGAATGCTCACCGTTGCCGCCCGAAAGCGCATCATACAGATAGATGTAGTGCCCCTTACCGAAGTCCTTCTCAAAGCCCTTGCCGGCGTGGTCCCAGTATAAAAAGTCCTTGGAGTCGTCGCCTCCGCCATAGCCAAGGATGTTATAGGCAAGCGATGCCCAGTTGGGCAGCACCTTTTTGACGGCGGCCGTGTAGAACGAGACGTTGTCGTACATCGAGGTACGGCCCTCGAGCTTGCCGTCATCGATATCTACAAACGTGCAGTCGCGATCGTTGACCGTAATGGTGAGCGGGTTGACCACGTCGCCATAGAGCTCGTCGCGCGAATCATCCTGAAGGGCAAAACCGGCTGTCGGCATCCCGCAAAGTGCCGTGACCGCAACGACCACCCAGCACAGGGTCATCTGTGCTCCCCGACACGCTCGTTGCAAATACCTGGTGAGGTTTTTCATCGCAGTCCTCCCATCAGTTGCCAATGTATTGAACCAACGTAAATCGCCGCCGCGTCCACAGGGGGCGCGACGGCGCGAAGGGGGGCATAAAAGGCGCAAATGGAACGCGACTCGGTTAAGCGGAACGCTTGGCCTCGAGCTTGGCCTGAGCGGCAGCCAGGCGCGCGAGGGGCACGCGATAGGGCGAGCAGGACACGTAGTCCACGTCGGCCACGTTAAACAGGGCCTTGATGGACTTGGGGTCGCCGCCGTGCTCGCCGCACACGCCAAAGTGCATGTCGGGATTGGTAGCACGGCCCTTCTCGACGGCCATGCGCACCAGCTCCAGCACCGCCGAATCGATGGTCTCGAAGGGATTGTCCTTCAAAATCTTCTTATGCATGTACAGCGGAATGAACTTGGCCTCGGCGTCGTCACGTGAGAAACCGAAAGTCGTCTGCGTAAGGTCGTTGGTGCCAAAGCAGAAGAAGTCGGCATGCTGCGCGATCTCGTCGGCGACCATGCAGGCGCGCGGCAGCTCGATCATCGTGCCCACGGGAATGTTGAGCTCGACACCTTCCTCGGCGGAAACCTCGGCAATCACGCGTTCGATGACCTCGCGAGTCTGAACGTGCTCGGCCGTAATGGAAACGAGCGGGACCATAATCTCGGGACGCGGGTCGACGCCTTCCTTGATAAGGCGGGCGGCAGCCGTTGCCACGGCACGGACCTGCATGAGCGGCAGGTCACCGAAGACGACAGACAGGCGCACGCCGCGCAGGCCGAGCATGGGGTTCGACTCGACCATGCCGTCGATACGGCGCAGACGGGCACGCAGGGCGGCAAGCTCTTCCTCGCTAGCGCCGGCGGCTTCCAACTTGGTGATGGCCACCTCGAGCTCGCGAGGATCATCCAGGAACTCATGGAGCGGCGGATCGAGCAGGCGAACGACCACATCGCGACCGGACATGGTCTTGAACATCGCCAGGAAGTCCTCGGTCTGAACCTTGAGCAGGTCGGCAAGGGCCTGCTGCTTCACGGCCTCATCATCAGACAGGATGAAGCTCTGGATGATGTTCTTGCGATCGCCCAGGAACATGTGCTCGGTGCGGCACAGGCCGATGGCCTCGGCGCCGAACTCAAGCGCGAGCTCGGCATCCTCGGGGTTGTCGGCGTTGACGCGCACGTGGTTGGCATGACCGTCGGTCTCGTCCAGGCGGATCTCGTCGGCCCAGGATAGGATGGTGTCCAGGTCGCCGGTGAGCTCAGCGGAAACCAGGTCAACGGCGCCGTCGACGACGATACCCTGGGTGCCGTCGATGGAAATGACATCGCCCTCATGCAGCACGCGGTCGCTGCCCTCGATGCGCACGACCTTCTCGGCGGCGTCGATATGGAAGCGTTCGACGCCGCAGACGCAGGGCGTACCCATACCGCGGGCGATAACGGCGGCATGGCTCGTCTTGCCACCGTGGCTGGCCAGGATGCCCTCGGCGGCAACCATACCCTTCAAGTCATCGGGGTTGGTCTCCCATCGAACCAGAATGACCTTGTGGCCCTCGTTGGCGCGCGCGACGGCATCGTCGCTCGAGAACACGACTTCACCCACGGCGGCCCCGGGGCTGGCGTTCAGACCGCTGGCCAGAGCCTCGTACTTCTTGGAGGCATCGAACTGTGGGTGCAGGAGCTGGTCGAGCTGCGCGGGATCGATGCGGCTCACGGCCTCCTCGCGGGTGATCAGGCCCTCCTCGACCATTTCGATGGCAATGCGCAGGGCGGCGGTGGCGGTGCGCTTGCCCACGCGGGTCTGGAGCATCCAGAGCTTGCCCTGCTCGATGGTGAACTCGATATCGCACATATCGCGATAGTGGTCCTCGAGCGTCAGGAAAACGCGCTCGAGCTCCTCACCTGCAGACTCGAGGCCCGGGGTGGCCTTGAGGTCGGCGATGGGCTCGGTGTTGCGGATGCCGGCGACGACGTCCTCGCCCTGGGCGTTAACCAAAAAGTCACCGTAGAACTCCTTGGTACCGTCGGCCGGGTTGCGTGTAAAGGCGACGCCGGTCGCAGAGGTCTCACCCTTGTTGCCAAAGGCCATGGCCTGGACGTTGACGGCAGTACCGAGCTCGTCGGAGATGCCATGCTGCTTGCGGTAGATGCAGGCGCGCTCGTTCATCCAGCTGCCAAAGACGGCCTGGATGGCAAGGCGTAGCTGGAGCTCCGGGTCGTGTGGGAAGATGGGCTTGCCGTCGGCAACCTCGAGCTCGGGATACAGGGCGGCCTCGACGTTCTCAGAAAAGATGCCCTTAAAGGTCTCGACGAGTTCCTGCAGGTCCTTGGCCGAAAGCTCGGAATCGACGCAAACGCCGGCGACCAAGCGTGCCTGGGTCAAGGCGTTCTCAAACAGGTCGGCGTCAACACCCATAACGACGTTGGAGAACATCTGGATAAAGCGGCGGTAGCTGTCCCAGGCAAAACGCGGGTTTTGCGTCTGGGCGATGAGGCCCTGAACGGAATCGTCGTTGAGGCCCAGGTTGAGGACCGTATCCATCATGCCGGGCATGGAGAATGGAGCGCCCGAGCGCACCGATACGAGCAGCGGGTCGTTGGCATCGCCGAGCTTTTTGAGGCAGCGGGCCTCGAGGTCTGCCTCGGCGGCAACGATCTCATCGAGTGCGCCTTCGGGCCAGACGTTGCCGGCACCGGAGTACTCGACACAGGTCTGGCAGGTAATGGTAAAGCCACCGGGAACAGGCAGACCGATGCGGCTCATCTCGGCAAGGTTTGCGCCCTTGCCGCCAAGCACGAAGTTCATGGACTTGTCGCCCTCAGTGACACAGGTGCCCTGGGCGTCGGTTCCAAAACGGTAAACCCTCTTGCAATCGCTCACGATACTTCCCCTTCCATGCACTCTCGCGCACGACCGTGGTAACGAATCAACCCGCCGGATGCGAGCCGTGAGGGTACTATACGGCGGGCGTTGAGCGGGCTTGCGTAGAGGGCGCGGGGTTTGGTAAACGTGATAAATGTGACGGTAAACGGTAGGTAAAGGTGATTACCTTATGAAGATACCAATGCAACGAACTTGCAGGTCAAATGCAAGTTTATTGCTAAATCGCTTTACCATTATCGTGCATTATTTTAGGCAGTCTTTTTTAGACGGGACATTTTTAGCTACCCCAGTGAGCTAGCTTTGTTGGGCTCGACGAGCGGCGCGGCGGGCACGGGCTTCTTGGATTTCATCCAAGTGACTAATGATCTCGGCAGCGCTTTCCTCGATGGCCTTGCCGTCGGTACGAACCACAAAGCAGCCCAGGCGTTTCATGAGCGCGCGGGCTTCAGCAAGCTCGCTGCGCACGCTCTCGGGCTCGGCATAGGAGCCTGCGACGGCGCGGGCGTAGTCATCACCCAAGCGGCTATCGCGAATCTCGGAGATGACGTCGACGGTCGAAATCAAGCCGAACAACCGCATCGGGTCGACCTCGTAAATCGACTTCGGCGGCTCCATGCCGTGCGCGAGCGGAACGTTGGCAACCTTGTAACCCTGATAGGCCAAATACATCGACAGCGGCGTCTTGGACGTGCGCGACACGCCCAGCAGCACGATATCGGCACCCGACAGATCGTCGCAACCGCGCCCGTCGTCGTGCTCAACGAAATACTCCATGGCCTCGATACGATGGAAATAACGGTCATCGGTCTTGTGAATCACACCCGCGATGCCCTTGGGCGGCACACCGATGAGCGACGACAGCACGGCAAGTGTCGGACCGATCAGATCGACCGAACGGATATGAAGCATACCCAAGTAATCGAGCACGCGGGCGCGAAGCGCCGGATCGACAATGGTATGGAACACGGCAATATCGCGATGGCCCGCATCGACACGCGGGCCCACAAACGATTTAACCTGCTCCACCGAGGTCACCTTGGGCAGGCGCAAAAGATGAAAAGCCCCTTCATCAAATTGCCCGGACGCCGCAAGCACCACCTCACAAGCGGTATCACCGAGCGAGTCGGAGATAACGATAACGGTGGGACGAGCGGTGACCGGGCAATCCATGCGGGGCTCCTTTTGCGCTTACGCGCAGGGTAGCTTACTTTTTGCGGGCAAGCTCACCGATGTTGGCGATGCCGGAGAAAACGGCCTCGAAGCGGTTGAGCAGCTTAAGGCGATTATCGCGGAGCTGCTCGTCCTTGTCCATGACCATGACCACGTCGAAGAAGCGGTCGATGGGGGCACGCAGGGCGGCAAGGGCGGAAAATGCGGCCGGGTAATCCTCGGCAGCAAGGGCGGCATCGACAGCGGTCTGAGCGGCCTCGGAGGCGTCGGCAAGCGCGAGCTCGACCTCGCCCATCAGGCTGCGGTCGTACTCCGCACCCAGCTCGGGCTTGGAGATGTGCGCGGCGCGGGCATAGGCGGTAGCCAGGTTGTCGAAGGTCTCGGCATCGTTCTTGCGGGCCTCGTCGAGCGCGGCGCAGCGGGCGAAGAAGACGGACGGGGCGATGATGTGCACCGCGGAGACGGCGGCGACGGTGTCGGCCGGAATCTTCTCGTCGCGGGCCATGCTCACCAGACGACCGTGGAAGAAGCCACGGACCTGCTGGGCGACCTCGGCGGCGTCGAACTCAATACCCTGCTCGCTATAGAGCTCAAGGGCAAAGTCGATCAGCGACGTGGGGTCAATCGGCAGACGGTCGCGCAGAATGTTGATGATGCCGATAGCGGCGCGACGCAGCGCGTACGGGTCGGAAGAGCCGGTCGGGGGCTCGCCGATGGCAAAAATACCGGCAATGGTATCGAGCTTGTCGGCACAGGCCACGATGCAGCCAGCGGTGCCCTCGGGCAGCTCATCGCCGGCAAAGCGGGGACGATAATGATCGCGGATAGCATGGGCGACCTCGTCGTTCTCCCCCATCGCGATAGCGTAGTAACCGCCCATCACGCCCTGCTGGCTCGTGAACTCAACGACGGCGTTGGATACCAGGTCGGCCTTGCACAGGTGAGCGGCGCGAGCGGCATCGGCGGCAAGGTGGGCACCCAGATGGGCCTCGCGAGCGATGGCGAGCGCAAGCTGCTCAATACGCTCGGACTTGGCGAGCACGCTACCGAGCTTCTCCTGGAAGGCGACCTTGGCCAGACGCTCGCGGAACTCGTCGAGGGAGATCTTCAGGTCCTCCTCGTAGAAGAACTTGGCGTCGTCCAGACGGGCGCGCACGACGCGCTCGTTGCCGTCGATCACGCGCTCGGCATTCTCGGGCTTGCTGTTGGAAACGACCACGAACTCACGCGTGAGCTTGCCCTCGCCGTCATAGATCGGGAAGTAGCGCTGGTTGGTAAGCATGGACTCGCAGATGATCTCGTGCGGGACCTTGAGGAACTCCTCGTCGAAGGTACCGACGAGCACCGTCGGCCACTCGCAGAGGTTAATGACCTCCTCAAAGACCTTCTTGGGCGTGTCGACATGGCAGCCGGGGCGAGCAGCCTCGACCTCAGCGATACCGGCAAGGATGGCCTCGCGACGGCGCTCGGCAGAAAGCACGCCGGCGTCCTCGAGCACCTGCTCGTAAACAGCGGGGCTGGCGACCACATGATCACCGGGGCCCAGGACTCGATGGCCGCGCGTGGTGTTGCCACTCGTCACGTCGGCAAACGACACGGGCACGACGTCCTCGCCCAAAAGGCAGCAGATCCAACGGACCGGACGAACAAACGTAGCGTGCTCGTGGCCCCAGCGCTGGCTGCGGTAGTTGGGCCATTGCAGGCCGGCGATGGTCTTCTCGCACAGAGCCGTCAGGATCGGGGTAGCCGGTGCGGAGGGAATATTCTTCTCGGCGAACACGTACTCGCGGCCGTCGGTGTCCTCACGACGGACCAGGTCCTCGGCAGCCACACCGCACTTGCGGGCAAAGCCCTGGGCGGCCTTGGTGGCGTTGCCGTCGGCATCAAAGGCAATGTTTGCCGCGGGGCCGCGCTTGACCTCGTGGACCTCATCGGTCGCGGTGGCGACGTTGGCCACGAGCGCAGCCAGACGACGCGGGCTCGAGATCACGCGGACCTCGCCATGGGCCAGACCGGCCTCGTCGAGGCCCTTGGCAATCATGGTGCCGAGCTGCTTGACGGCATTGTTCAGCGGTGCGGAGGGCATTTCCTCCGTACCGATCTCAAACAGGAAATCCTTAGCGTCTGCCATGGCTTACGCCACCTCGCCTTCCTGGTCGGCATTCTCGTTGACTCCGGCGACCTCGGCCATATAGGCCTCGCAGCACGCCTTGGCGACGGCGCGGACGCGCAGGATGTAGTTGGCACGCTCGACTGCGGACAGCGCACCGCGGGCATCGAGCAGGTTGAAGGCATGGCTGCACTTCATGACGCAGTCGTAAGCGGGCAGCGGCAGCTTGCGCTCAAGGCAGGAGTGGCACTCGTCCTCGTAGTCGTCAAACTTCTGACGCATCATCTCGACGTTGGCGACCTCAAAGTTATAGGCACTGAACTCGCGCTCGTTCTCCAGGAACACGTCGCCATAGGTCATGGGCGTGCCATCGGGCAGATAGCTCCACACCAGGTCATAGACGGAGTTGACCCCCTGGGCGTACATGGCGATGCGCTCCAGACCATAGGTGATCTCGACGGGCACGGGGTCGACCTCGATGCCGCCCACCTGCTGGAAGTACGTAAACTGCGTGACCTCCATGCCGTTGAGCCAGACCTCCCAGCCAAGGCCCCAGGCGCCCAGCGTCGGGCTCTCCCAGTCGTCCTCGACAAAACGGACGTCATGGTCGTTGGGGTCCAGACCAATAGCGGCAAGAGACCCCAGGTAAAGCTCCTGGGCGTTGACCGGAGACGGCTTGATGAGCACCTGGAACTGATAGTAGTGCTGCATGCGGTTGGGATTCTCGCCGTAGCGGCCGTCGGCGGGACGGCGGCAAGGCTGCGCATAACAGGTGCGCCACTCGGCGGGACCGAGCGAGCGCAGCGTGGTCGCGGTGTGGAAGGTACCGGCACCGACCTCGGAGTCATAGGGCTGCATAATGACGCAGCCCTGCTCGCCCCAGTACTGCTGGAGGCGCAGGATGATGTCTTGGAAGGAAAGCGATGAAGCGTTCATGCCTCTAATATCCCCTCGTCGAAACGATTACACGGTTAGGTACTGTACTATAGCGGTTTTTAGTCGATAGCGCCGATGCGGTTGAGCGGCCAGTAGCGTACGAGCGCCACGGCGATCAAATCAGAGCGATCGACGGGACCAAAGTAGCGTGAGTCGGCAGAGTTTTCGCGGTTGTCGCCCATCACCCACACGCACCCGTCGGGAACGGTGTAGGGATAGCTTACCTGAGCGCCGGGAGCCTGGACCGAAAGCGGCCAGCTCATGCCGGTCGTGTAGTCCTCGTCGAGCGCTTGGCCGTCAACGACCACTTTGCCGTCCTGAAGGTCGACCGTCTGGCCGGCCGTGGCAATAACACGCTTGACGAGAACATCGTGCTCGGAGGTGCCATCGGGGTTGTGGAACACCACGATATCGCCTTGGCTGACGGGCTGGCCGAGCTCGAGGCTCACCTTTTGCGCCAGGATCTGGTCGCCAATCTCGATCGTGGACTCCATGGAGCCGGTGGGCACCACAAAGGGTTCGACCACAAACGAGCGAATCAGGAAGGTGGCGACCAGTGCGATCGCGACGACCACGATCCACTCAAACGCACCCTTTAGCACGGAATGCTGCGATGGAACCATTCTCACTCCTCGCTCTGCGAATACGACGCGTCCAGGATCTCCTGCGCGTATGCGCGCTCCTCGGGCGTAAGCCGCGCCGTCTCGATCAGGTCGGGGCGCCAGCGGCAGGTGCGCTCGATGGCATTCTTACGGCGCCAGGCGTCAACCTTGGCATGGTCACCGCTCACGAGCACCGGCGGCACGCCCTCGCCGTTGAACTCGGCGGGACGGGTGTACTGCGCGTACTCGAGCAGGCCACCGTCCTCGGCAGTCGAGAACGACTCATCGACGTTGCTCATCTCGTCACCAAGGACGCCGGGAATCAAACGCACGACGGCGTCGGCAACGACCATGGCGGGAAGCTCGCCGCCCGTAAGCACGTAGTCGCCAATCGACAGGCGCTCGTCGGCATACGCATACGCGCGCTCGTCGACGCCCTCGTAGCGGCTGCATACAAACAGCAGGCGCTCGCTTTTGAGCAGGCGCTCGGCCACATGCTGCGTAAAGGGTTCGCCGCAGGGCGTAAAGAACACCACGGTGGGCTTGGGACCCTCGGAGCTAATAGCCTCGATGGCCTCGGCGATGGGCTCGACCTTCATGAGCATGCCCTGCCCGCCGCCATACGGCTCGTCATCAACGGTACGATGACGGTCGTGTGTCCAGTCACGCAGGTTATAGGCCTTAAAATCAAAAAGGCCGGCCTTGCGGGCGCGGCCCAAGATCGATGTGGACATGACGGGCTCAAACATCTCGGGAAAGACCGAAAGGGTCTCGATCAGCATGTTGTCCTCCCTACTTGTCCATATCGATCAAACCGTCCATAACGTGGACGGAAATTGTCCCCTGATCGGGAAGATCGAGCACAACCTGCTCGATCACGGGAATCAGCACCTCGCCGTACCGATCGCCCTCGACAACCCAAACATCGTTGGCGGGCGTCGACATGATCTCGACAATTGTGCCGAGCAAGCCAAAGCGCTCGTCGACCACCTCGCGACCCATCAGGTCGGTATAAGCGGCGTCGAGCGAATCGAGCTCAAAGTCGTCACGATTTGCCAGCACGTAGCATCCGGTGATGCCCTCGGCGGCCGTCAAGTCATCAATGCCCTCAAACGAGACCAGATCGCCATCGCCCGTATCGGTGACGGATGTGACCGTACAAAAACGGTCACGCTTGAGCGCCGGCGGCGTCAAGGCGACGCGCATACCCGGCGTCAATACAGAAGGAAGCCCCCGCAGCGGCTGCGCGAGGACCTCCCCCTTCCTTCCGTGCGGCTTGACCACACGGGCGATGTTTTTGTACTGGGACCTCAAGGTCCTAGCCCAGAACCTCTACCTCGACTGCAGTGTCGAGGCGAGCGGCCAGTGCACGGGCGAGCGTGCGAATGGCCTTGATGGTACGGCCACGACGGCCGATGACCTTAGCGACGTCATCCTCGGCAACCGAAACCTCAATCGTGGAGGCGTCGTCACCATCGATGACCTCAAGACTCACGGAATCCGGGTCGTCGACGATCTGAACAACGAGATATTCGACGAGATCGGCGATGCGATCTGAGAGCATTGCCTCACCCTCGAGCTGTGCAGCGTCAACCTCAGGCACGATTTACTCCTCGGCGCCCTCAGCGGCCTCAGCGGCAGCCTTAGCGGCCTCGGCCTCTTTGGCGAGCTGCTTCTTGGACTTCTTGACGACGGTCTCGGTCTTCTCGCCCTCGTTGGCGGCCTTGACCAGAGCGGCGACGGCGTCGGTGAGCTGAGCGCCCTTGGACTGCCAATCAGCAATCTTCTCGAGGTCGAGGTTGATGGTCTTGGGGGCGGTCATCGGGTTGTAGCGGCCAACCTCCTCGATGATACGACCGTCACGCGGGGCGCGGGAATCGGCGACGACGACACGGTAGTACGGACGCTTCTTAGCGCCGTGACGAGCAAGGCGAATCTTGACTGCCAAAGGAAACTCCTCCAACCAAGCAGCTTTAGGCTGCAACTACAAACAAACAGTTGAACATAATACGCCATCGACGCGGGCAGGTGAAGTCCGTGAGACCAACTTCTTCGGTGTAGTCGAAGGCAAATCCATATCTTAGACAAGAATTCGCGATTTGCAAGCACATCCACGCACCCCACATGAGCTGCGCGGTATACTCATGCCATGAAAAGACACGAACATACATACGGTTATGAGGATGCTGCGGGCGTCACGCCGCCGCCCTGGACGGGACCGGCGGTGGGCCTCATGGATCTCGATGCGTTTTTTGCGAGCGTGGAAATGCTCGACCACCCCGAGTGGCGCGGCAAGCCGCTCATCGTGGGTGGCGATGCCGATTCCCGCGGCGTCGTGTCCACCTGCTCATACGAGGCACGCCGCTTTGGCGTGCACTCTGCCATGCCCTCGGCCGAGGCACAGCGCCTCTGTCCGCAGGCCATTTGGACGCATGGGCATTTCGATCGCTACCACGAGGTCAGCGCGCAGGTCATGGCGATTCTCGCCGACGAGACCCCGCGCGTTGAGCGCGTATCCATCGACGAAGCCTTTATCGATATCACACCGGGTCGCTTTGCGCCGGAAGACCCGCTGCTGGTTGCGCGGCGTATAAGCGACCGCGTGGCAGCACTGGGAGTGACCTGTTCCATTGGCGTGGGCTGCAACAAGACGGTCGCAAAGATCGCAAGCGAGCGGGACAAGCCGTTTGGGCTGACCATCGTGCGCCCTGGAACCGAGCAGCGCTTTTTGGCTGCGCTGCCGGTATCTGCCATGAGCGGCATCGGGCGCTCGGCCGAAGAGCGGCTGCGCCGCATGCGCATCTACACGCTCGGCGAGCTATCACGCGCACCAGAGTCCACGCTGGCCTCTATTTTTGGCGTCAACGGCGAGCGCATGCGCCAGCGTGCGCTGGGACTCGAAATCTCCGAAGTCACGAGCCTCGATGAAGAGCGCGAGGTCAAGTCGGTCAGCAATGAACGCACCTTTGCGAAAGATTTGACTGAGCGTGAGGATATCGAAGCGGCGATCGCGCTGCTGGGAGAGTCGGTCGGACGCCGCCTGCGCCGTCAAGGACTAACGGGTACCACGGTGACACTCAAACTCAAGTATTCGTATGGAAGCGGTCGCTCGGCACAGCGTCGGCTACCTCATCCGACCGACGATGAGAACATCTTCGTGGCCGTGGCGCTCGAGCTGCTCGACAACATCTGGCAGGAAGGGATGCACGTGCGCCTGGCGGGCATCGGCATGAGCGACTTCGACCATCAGGGCGGCATCCAGACCGACCTGTTCTGCGAAATTGACGACCGCGGAGCCCAATCCAGCGACCGTCGCGACCTCTCAGTCACCATCGACGCCGTCCGAGATAAATTCGGCGACAGCGCCCTTTCCTTCGGCCGCCAATCCCGCTTCAACGATTAGTCCCTATGGCAAAAAGAAAGCCGGTCAGCTGCGAATGGCGCAACTGACCGGCGAACGGTAGAGGGTAGCTTAAGAGAAGTCCCAGCCCAAATAAGGTCCTAGAGGAGGTCGAGGGGAAGCTGGGGGGCGTCACCCCAGAGCTTTTCGAGACGGTAGAACTCGCGCGCCTCGGGAGTGAAGACGTGGACGACAACCGAACCGTAGTCCATGAGCATCCAGGTCTTCTGCTCGCGACCCTCGATGGAGAACGGATGCTCGCCGCAAGCCTCGGCGACCTTCTCCTCGATCTCGTCAACGATCGAATCAACCTGACGGTTGTTGGTGCCGGTAGCGATAACAAAGTAGTCGCACACATCGGAAAGCTCAGTCAGGTCGAGCACCTGAACGTCCTCGCCTTTCTTGTCGTAGGCGGCCTGCGCGGCGGCGCGGGCGACATCCTCGGCGGCGACACCGCTCGCGGACAGCGAGGCGGCAGTGCGGTCGGACGTGGCAACGAAACTCTTGTGCTCCACACCTTCAAGAATCTGCTCGTCGGTCATGGTCTCGTCGGCCATGGAATACCTCTTTCTAGACAGCCCGAGCTAGCGCAGCTGGGCGTAATGGTTGTAAATCGTAATAGCCGTGGGATAAAGATAACGCCCGGTCTGGATCACATAGACCAGACCCTGCGCAAAACAGGAGAAGAACAACTCGTCGAGCGAGGACTTCCCCACCATCTTGCGCAACGCATGGGCATAATCGCCGTGGCGGTTGGGTTCGATGGCATCGGCCACAAAGACCACCATATCGAGCGGCGTCATGTCGCAAGCGCCCACGGTGTGACGGTCGACAGCCTGAAAGACCTCAGGCGACAGCTCGGGAAAAAGCTGCGGAAGCTCATAGGCGGCAACCGGGCCATGCAAAAGCGGCGTCGCGGCAGACGGAGAGCCGGCAATCTTAATGCCATAATGCAGAGCACGCGTGACCAGCTCGTCGTCAGAGAGCACCTTGTCCCAGTCATGGATCAGGCCGGCGGCGGCGGCATCAAAGCGGTCGACACCGTACACCTCGGCTAGGTGCAACGCAGTCTCGGCAACCCCGAGCGAATGCACGTAGCGCTTACGCTTATCCTTCATGCGCACATCGAGCAACTCATGGATACGCGTCAAGAGCGCGCGCTCGTCGTCCTCAAACTGATCTTCTACCGACAACGTTCTCCCCCATCAATCAAAATCGTCTTGCCCAAGATCGGCATACAGGCCGCGTTTACGGATATAGCCGAGCACGGACTCGCTCGTAAGATAGCGCACGCTCATGCCGCGGGCAACCCGCTTGCGAATGTTGGTCGAGCTAATCGCCAGCGCCGGAATCTGAATATAGCGAACGTCGAATGGCAGCCCCGACTCTTTGATTCGCGCGCGAGCAGTATCGATATCAAAACCCGGTCGCGTCGCCGCAATAAACGTGGCAAGCTCGACGATTCGGTCGACATCATGCCAGGTCACAATATCGATAATCGCGTCGGCACCCGTAATAAAGTAAAGCTTCACCTGTGGCGGGTAAAACTCGCGAAGGGCACGCAGCGTATCGGCTGTGTAGGTGACACCGGCACGATCGATCTCGAAGCGGCTTGCCAAAAAGGCCGGGTTCGCCGCGGTCGCGAGGACCGTCATGGCATAACGGTCCTCAGCAGGCGTCACCGGTTTGTCGAGTTTAAAGGCAGGCGAGCCCGCCGGCATAAAGAGCACGGCGTCCAAGTCGAGGGACTCACGCGCCTGCTCGGCGGTCACCAGATGACCGTAATGGATGGGGTCAAAGGTACCACCCATAATGCCGAGCCTAAACTCCTGCCCGTCCTCTATGGGAAGCTCGGGCAGACCGATTCCACCGCGCAGCGACATGGCTTACTCGCCCTCCGGGGTCTCGACGTCTTCAGCAGCAACAGCGTCATTAGAAGCGTCAACGGCATCCACCGCGTCGACAAGCTCCAAGCTATCGCCTGCGACATCCTCGACGTCAACGACCTCGACGGCGACGTCCTCGCTACCGTCCTCGAGCTCGTCCTCGAACTCCGAGAAGTCCTCGGCACCCTCAAAGTCAAAGGCGCGCTGGCAAATGCGAACCTCGTCGCCGGCACGGCAGCCGGCCTTTTCGAGCGCATCGTCAACGCCCATGCGGGAAAACTTATGCTGCAGGTAAATGACGGCCTCCTCGTTTTCCCAGTCGGTCTGGATAACCAAGCGCTCAATAGCGCGACCGACCACGCGGAAGGCACCGGGCTCCTCCTGGACGATACGGAAGCGCTTCTCACGCTGCAAGCGGCGACGCTCCCACTCCTCGTCGCGCAGATCGACCGGCTCAGCGGAAACCGCAAGTTCCGCGCGGAGCTTGGCCACCTGCTCGCCCACGGCAAGCATCAGGGTGTTGAGACCGGCGCCCGTCACAGCGGAAACGGCAAAGAACATATGCCCGTCGTCGAGCGCAGCACGCTTAAGGTCGGCGATCTTATCGGCCGTGCCCGGCGCATCACACTTGTTGGCGACGACGATCTGCGGACGCTCCGAAAGCTCGGCACCATACTGCTCGAGCTCACGGTTGATGATGCGATAGTCCTCAACCGGATCGCGATCCTCAAATCCGCCCGTCATATCGACGACGTGCATAATCAAAGCAGTGCGCTCGATATGGCGCAGGAACTGATGGCCCAGGCCACGCCCCTCGCTCGCGCCCTCGATGAGACCGGGGACGTCGGCAACGACATAGGAGTACTCGCCGGCACGCACCATGCCCAGGTTAGGCACAAGCGTGGTAAACGGGTAGTCGGCTATCTTGGGGCGGGCGGCACTCATACGCGCGATGAGCGAAGACTTACCCACCGAGGGAAAGCCCACAAGCGCGGCATCGGCCATAAGCTTCATCTCGAGCTCGATCCAGTGCTCCTCGGCAGGCTCGCCCAGCTGGGCAAACGCGGGCGCACGGCGCACCGACGTCACAAAGTGTGTGTTGCCCAAACCGCCGGCACCACCGGGCGCCACGACAACGCGCTCGCCGTCGTGTACCAGGTCGGCAATCTCGAACATCGGGGTCTGCGTCTCAGGGTCGAGCTCGCGAACTACGGTGCCCATGGGGACTTTCAAAATCAGGTCCTCACCGCTTTTGCCGTTGCGGCGGGCACCCTGGCCATGCGTTCCGCGCTCAGCACGAAAGTGATGCTTAAAGCGGTAATCGATCAGCGAGGACAGCTGAGCGTCGGCCTGGATGACGACATTGCCGCCACGACCGCCGTCGCCGCCATCGGGGCCGCCCTTGGGAACAAATGCCTCGCGCCTAAACGACATGCATCCGGCTCCGCCGTCGCCGCCGCAAACGTTAATGCGGCTGATATCGGTGAACTGTGACAACAGAATCGCCTCCTACAAAAAAGAGGGAGACCCTTGAATCCTTAAACTCAAGTGCCTCCCACATATGTGCTCTATGAAGGGTGAATTACGCGTTCGCGAGCGGGCGTACGCTGACCCTGTGCTTGATACCCTTGTGGAACTCAACGGTACCGTCGACCAGCGCGAACAGCGTGTCGTCCTTGCCACGGCCAACGTTCTCACCCGGGTGGATGTGCGTGCCGTGCTGACGGACGAGAATCGTGCCCGTGGTTACCGTCTGGCCGGCATAGCGCTTCGTGCCAAGGCGCTGACCGCGGGAGTCACGGCCATTACGGGAGGAACCGAGTCCTTTTTTGTGTGCCATTGTGTATACCTACTCTTTCGTTACGAGTGTAATCTACTCGGCGACGGGAGCCTCGGCAACAGCCTCAGCCTCTGCCTTGACAGCCTTCTTGGCGCGGGAGGTAGCCTGAACCTTCACGATCTTCAGCTTGGTGAGCTGCTGACGGTGACCCTTCAGACGACGATAGCGCTTACGCTTGTGGAACTTGAAGACCAGCTGCTTCTCGCCCTTGAACTGCTCAACGATCTGAGCGGTAACCTTGGCCTTGGCCAGCTTGTCGGGATCGGTGACGATCTTCTTACCATCGTTGAGGAAGAGAACCGGCAGGGTGATCTTGTCGCCCTCATTGCCCTCGATCTTCTCGACGGTGATGACATCGTCGGTGGCGACCTTGTACTGCTTGCCGCCCGTGTTAACGATTGCGTACATGTTTACTTGCCCTTCATGCATCAGTTAGTGCAACAGCCGAATATAGTAGCAGGCGATAATACCCCCGTCAACGAGTATGTGGAGCAAATCCACAAGTTCGCACAGGTATGGGGCTGACGAGTCGGCCCTCGTCGTCCTCGCATGCTTGATTCTGACGCTCGACATCGTAGGAGCAGATGGTCACGAGGTCTTGCATACCGGTGGAAACAATAGGTGCATCGACGCCCGGGGTCAAGCCCTGCAACAAAACATCAGCGGCAGAAAGCAAAATTTCCGGACGCATGGACCCCTCGTTATCGGCATGGGTGTCGAGCATGAGCACCAGGTGGTCCGGACGCTCCCCCGCCTTAAGCTCATAGCCCACGAGCGTATGATCCAAGTCCAGGCGTTTGCTCTTTTTGCCGCGTGCGTAGTCGATGCCATGGCCCGCGCGCAGCGTATCGATTGCGCGACGCACCCCGTCGGCATCCACCGGTGCCTCAGGATCGAGATGCAAATCGATACGATAGGACAGACGCGTGAGTTGCGCCGTCAGTGCCGGCGTGCGCACGTCGATGTATGCCGCCTCAATGGGGGCAAGATCGGCCGGAGATGCCGCCGCCAGGCGCTCAAACGCCTCGTCGAGTGCGACGAACTCGGTCATAAAAAGGTCATACCACTCGCAGGTCGACGACGTTCCCACCGGCAGCGCCGACGAAAAGCCCACGCGCATGTGCGGAGAGAAGCCCTGCGTCACGGCGTAGGGCAGCCCCGCGCGACGCACGATGCGCTCAATGGTATGAATCACTTCGAGATGGCCCAGGTACTTAAGGCGGTCGCGCTTGCCATAGCGAACGCGAAGCCTAAAGAGCGTGGGGTTGTCGGTCAGGCGCTCACTCATGCGCGATCACCCACCAATACGTTCTTGGCATGGAGCGTGGGGCAAATTCCGCAGCCGGTGCACGACGTGCGGGTGCAGTCGGGCGTCGTGACGCCCTCCAGCGAGCGGCGGTATTCGCGCTCGAGGAAGCCGCGCGAGCAACCGGGGCTCACGTGCTCCCAAGGCAGGCGCCAGTCCAGCCCATAGGGCAGGTGCACGAGCTCGTTAAGATCGATGCCGTTTTTGGCCGCGGCTGACTTCCAGTTATCGAGCGAGAAATGCTCCACCCAGGCGTCAAAGCGCGAACCGGCACGCCAGGCATCGATGATGACAGGCGTCATGTCGCGGCCGGCGCGAGACAGCGCGGCCTCGACGAGCGAGGTTTCGGCATCGTGGTAATGCACGCGGACCGCACGGTTGCGAACGCTCGTGATGAGGAGCTTCTGACGGCGCTTGACGTCGTCGTAATCGAGCTGCGGGCACCATTGGAACGGCGTAGCGGCCTTTGGGATAAACACCGACACCGAGATGGACACCGAGATGGAGCCGCGGCGCGCCTTGGGAACCACGGAGCGGCCGAGCTCGAGCACGTGGTCGGCCAGGTTGGCGATGGCCACGATATCCTCGTCGCGCTCGCCGGGAAGCCCCATCATAAAGTAGAGCTTCATGCGGTTCCAACCAGCCTCGAAGGCAGCCTTGGCCGCACGGTCCAAGTCCTCCTCAGTCACATTCTTGTTGATGATGTCGCGCATGCGCTGACTGCCGGCTTCGGGGGCAAACGTCAGGCCGCCCTTCTTTTCGCCGGCGACCGACTCGGCCATATCCACGCCAAACGAATCCAGGCGCTGCGAGGGAATGGAAACGCGAATACCCGTATCCTCCAGGCGACGGTTGAGCCTGCCGAGCACGTCGCGAATGCAGGAGTGGTCGGTCGTGGAGAGCGAGGTCAGCGACACCTCGTCATAGCCGGTCTTTTCCAGACCCTGAATCACCGAGGACACGATCTGGTCGGCCGAGCGCTCGCGCACCGGACGATAGGTCATACCGGCCTGGCAAAAACGGCAGCCGCGGGCACAACCGCGCAGAATCTCGATCGACAGGCGGTCGTGAACGAGCTGCGCGTAGGGCACGCACGACTGCGACAGCGGATTGGTAGCGCCAAAGTCCTCGACGACGCGCTTGTAGACCACCGGCGGAACGTCTTTGCCCTCACGCGGCACGGTGTAGCCGTGCGGAGAGCAAGGCTCGTCATGGCGCACCTCGTAGAGCGACGGCACATAGGTGCCACCGACCGTCGCGAGCTGCTCGACAATCTGGGTGCGCGAGACGCCCTCATCGCGCAGGCGACGATGCAGCTGGCAAACCTCGAGCAGCGACTCCTCGCCCTCGCCGATCAGGATGGCATCGAAGAAGGCCGCATACGGCTCGGGGTTATAGACCGAGGGACCACCGGCGACGATGATGGGATCGTCCTCGGTGCGGTCGGCCGCGAGCAGTGGAATGCCGGCGAGGTCGAGCGCCTCGAGGAAGTTGGTGACGGCCATCTCGTGCGGCACATGCATGCCGACGATATCGAACGAGGCCACAGGCGCCGCGCCTTCGAGCGACAGCAGCGGAATCCCCGCCTCGCGCATGGCATCGCCCATATCGGGCCACGGCACATAGCCGCGCTCACAGGAAATGCCCTCGGCCTGATTGAGGATGTTATAGAGAATGGCGATGCCCTGGTTGGGCAGACCGACCTCATACACGTCAGGATAGATCATGCAGCAGCGGTAATCGACATCGGCCTTTGAGAGCGTGCCCCACTCATGGTCGATATAGCGACTCGGCTTCTCGACCTTTGCGAGCAAGGGCTCAATCAAATGAAAACAGTCTTGGTACACAGCGCGCAAAAGAAACCCCTAAGCAGCGAGATCAGATGCGTCCTCGAAAGGACTCGTGGGACGGGTGGCACCGGCGACCGTGGTCACCAGGTCGCGGACGCGCGAGAACGTGGCGGCAGCCACCTCGTTGGCACGGCTGTAGTCGATATCGCACTCGTACAGCGAAACGAGCGCACGGCCCATGCCATAGGTGCCAGCGGCGGCGGTCAGCGCCTTGACGGCAAAGCCGATATGCGGCGTCTGCTTCACCAGCGCACGGGTGACGGCGCGGAGCACCAGACCGGCAGCAAGCACGCCCGCGACCTCGTAGCCGCGCTCGGGCTTAATGCCGCGCCCAAAGATGGCCGCCAGCTCAAAGACCATGCCCACCTGCGCCAGCGCCATAACGGGATAATCCGCCCCCGGCAAAAACACCAGCGCGCCCGTCGCCATATTGGTAAGCGCGCACGAAGTGATGATGCGGTTAGCGGCCGCGATACGCATAAAGGCGAAGTTCGCCGCAAATGCCGTCTCCTTGTCCGTGCGATCGAGAATCCAGCGGGCAAGCGTCTCGAGCAGATACGTCTTATCGGTAGCCGCCACCGCGCCGAGCATGGGCGTGGACTCCTGGATAAAAGGCACCTCGACAGCGGACTCGGCCAGCACGCACACGGGGGCGCCGGCAATCACAAGTTCCTGAACGGCGCTCTCAAGACGGTCAGACCCGCACGAAAGCACCAGCACCACATCGGTATCGGTCTTGGGGACGATACGGTCCTCACCCAGGCGCTCAACGCGCACAATGCCCGACGTCGTCTGCGGCACGAAGGCATCGCGCACCGTCTCGACCAAAAAACGCGACGCAGACGAATCGAGGTAGACGGACACGCGCACCGGCGTGTCGGAATCCTTCTTGGTAGTCGCGCCCATCTTAAAGACGCGGGTCAGCTTATCCACGGGAATCTTCATAGCAAACCCCTCCAGCGGTTACGCGGCGCCCGAACGATGCCGCCATATGGATTGTACGATACCCACCGTCAGCAACTGGATCATCATCGAGGACGAACCGAAGCTAATGAACGGCAGCGGAATACCGGTAATCGGCATCATGCCGATGCACATGCCGATATTCTCGAACGTCTGGAATGCCCACATGCCGACAATACCTACGCACGAGAGCCGCAAGAAGAGCGACTCGCACTTAAAGGCGACGCGAATCGTCGAGAACATGAGCAGCACGTACAGGCACAGCAGTAAAAAGGAGCCGCAGAAGCCAAAGGTCTCGGACAAAAAGGCAAAAACGAAGTCGGTGTGGAACTCGGGCAGAAAGCCACCGGCAGACTGTGTCGCATGGCCCAGCCCTTTGCCGAAAAAGCCACCCGACCCAACCGCGATGAGCGATTGCTGCAAGTTATAGGCATCGTCCGAATCGGCATTATCGGGGTCGATAAAGACGGTCAGTCGGTTCATCTGGTACTGCTTGATCAAAACGTCATGGCCCAAAAGAGAATCGAGCACCGAATCGAGCGCCAGGACGAGCGCCACCAAACCCACGAGCAGAGCCAAGGTCGACAGCACCCATTCGCGGCGCGCACCGCTCATGCAGATCACAACGGCACCCGACACCAACACGACCAGACCCGAACCCAGGTCGCCCATGGCGACGACGGCCAAAAACGGAATGGACAGCATGCCGCAGAGCTTAATGTAGTCGCGAACGGTATCGATGCGACCGTTGTACTGCGAACCAAGCGTGGCGATAAAGAAGATCGTGATGAGCTTGGCAAGCTCGACCGGCTGGAAGGTAAGGCCGATACCGGGAATCTTGATCCAGCCCGTCATGCCCAGGCCACCCGTGTAGGACAGGCCCGGAATCTTAGGCGAGAAAATCACAATGAGATCGATGACGAGCAGCGCCGTCGAGAAGTTAGAGATGCCACGCAGATCGGTACGCCAGACGAGCACCGCAAGCACCGCACCGATGCCGATGCCCAACAGGTGACGTGAGAATGAGGCGTCGGCCTTAAACTGCGAGGCCGACCAAATGATGATGGCGCCATAGGCTACGAGCGCCAAGGCCGCCAGCAGCACGCCGATGTGCACCTTCTGGCGAAACGTGCCGCGCGAGGCCGAAAGCTGCTTGTTGACACGGTCCAGGCTGCTGCGGGAACCGGTTTTAGTTGAGCGGAACAGGTCCGCCGGCGAAAAATCCATCGCAACCTCCTATCGAACCGAAGAATCGCCCGTGGCAGAAGATGTGTCGGGCTCGTCATAGATGGCACCGAGGACATCGCGCACGACGTGCAGCGCGGTATCGGAGCCACCACCGCCCTGTTCCAAGACAGTGACAATCACGTACTTGGGCTCATCGGCCGGCGCGTAGGCGCAAAACCACGCGTAATCGTCCTCGCCGCTCTTCTCGCCCGTGCCAGACTTGCCGTAGACCGTGGGGGTCAAGGAGTTAAAGTGCGCGGCGGTCGAAGTCGACGCCGAGTAAATCACGTCATGCATGCCGTTGCGGACCAGCGCAAGATCAGCATCGTTGTTAATTTGAGCCTCAAGGCGCTTCTTTTTGCCCTTGCCGTTGTATTTGTAGGCATCGCCGTCGCCATCACGCGAGACAGCAGACAAGAACACATGCGGCACATACTGTTTGCCGCCGTTGGCAAGGCCCATGTAAGCGCAGGCCATCTGCAGCGGCGTCACCAAAATGTCGCCCTGGCCGATAGCGATGTTAGTCATATCGCCGGCATTCCACTTGCGGTCCTCGGCCGAGGCGTCGGTAAAGTACGACTCTTTCCACTTGGCGTCGGGAATGCGGCCCGTGCCCTCGCTTGGCAGATCGATGCCGCAAGTCTTGCCCAAGCCCCAACGGCGAAAGACCTCTTGCAGGCCCTCGGGATGCTGGTCGTTGTAGAAAAACGCCTTGCCCATATCGTAGAACACGGGGTCGCACGAGTTGGCAATACCCGATTGCAGCGTCATGGTGCCGTGACCGGAATGCAGCCAGCAGTACTTACCCCATGACTTACCCAGGCCCGTCCAATAGCCCGTGCAGTTCGTGGTCTGGCCTGAGGTATAGGTTCCAAACTCAAGACCGGCCAAAGCCGAGAGCGGCTTAATGGTCGAAGCCGACATATACTGGCCGCTAATGGCGCGGTTGAGCAGCGGATGCGAACCCTTGTCGTCGTTGAGCTCGTTCCACACGTCGTTGGAAACGCCGCCGATGAACACCGATGGATCAAACTTGGGCTCGCTCGCCATACCCAGAATCTCACCATTGTTGGGATCGAGGCACACCACGGCGCCGTTACCGGCATCGCTATGACCCGTGGTCTTGGCAAGCTCAATGGCATTCGCCAGAGCCGTCTCGCAGGCCTGTTGAATCTTAAGATCCAGCGTAAGCTTAATGTCAGAACCGGCCTTGGCAGGAACGGCGCCGGCTTGACCGGTCACGTTACCCGAGGCGTCAACTTTCACGGTCTGCTCACCACGAATGCCCTGCAGCAGATTTTCGTAGTAAATCTCTACGCCCGCCTGGCCCACAATATCGCCCGATTGATACGAAATCTGGCCAGCCGCGCTATCGTTGCCGTCCGACGACTTCTTATTCTGCGCCTCGAGCTGCTCGGAGGTAATGGTGCCGGTATAGCCCAAAATATGGCAGGCGGTCTCACCATACGGGTACTGGCGCTCGGTGCGCTCGGCGATCTTCACGCCGGGAAACTCACCGGCGTGCTCCTGAATGTAGGCGACAGTAGAGCGGCGCACGTCAGTCGCGATCGTATGCAGGCTCTGCGCGCCTTCGGAATTGTCCTGGATGTTGCGCAGCACCGCGATATACGGCATGCCGAGCACGTTAGCAAGATGGCGCACCAGTACCTTATCGTCGGCAAGGTCGCGATAGGCGACGACGGCGAGCGAGGGGCGGTTTTGCACCAGTGCGACGCCGTTGCGGTCCAAGATACGGCCACGCACGGCAGGCGTGGTAACGGTACGGGTCTGATTGCTCTTGGCCTGCTTGTCGTAGTAGTCCGACGAGACCATCTGCATGCCCCACAGCTTAACGGCAAGCGCGGCAAACATCGCACCCACACCCGCGGTGAGGATGGAAAAGCGGCCCTTAAAGGCCGTAGCGGCCGTATTGCCCTCGCCCTCGGTGGCGCGCGGGGCCGTTCCGTGCTGCGTGTCGTAGGTAAAGCGGGAGTCGCCGCGGCGCATGATGACCAGCGCGACCACAATGGCCACGACCAGCACGATGCCAGCGACAACAACCGTCAACTGGGAAGACATCTACAGACCTCCCCTATTTGAGCTTACGGGTTTTGGGCTTAAAGCGCATACCCGACTGACGCCCACCGCGCGCGGAGAACCCATAGCCAGACTGCGGCGCGACGCCGGACATCAAAAACGGAACGGCGACCAGGCCGGTCAGAATCGAGGACGGCAGGGCGTGTCCAAAGATCGCCACGACAAAACTCGATTCCAGACCCATAAACAGCAAGATAATGCTGTAGATCACGTTGATGGCAAGCGCAAAGGCGCCCACCGTGATGCCGCGAGCGCTCGGGGTGCCGCCCGTCTGACCGGCGGCACTGTGTGTCAGGGCAAAGCTGCCCACTGTCAGCAACAGCGACATCACGCCCACCGGCACGGCTGCCGACAGGTCGTAGAACAGGCCGCTGCAAAAACCGCAGATGACGGCCCGCGTGGGATCGCCCGAAAACACACTCAGGCACACCAGGATAATCATAAAGTTGACGCGACCGCCCGCGATGGAGATCTGCGGCGCCAAGCCCGCCTGCAGCAGGACGCAGACAATGGCGGCAATCGCAAACGTGCGGGAGCCAGTCCCCTGTTCGTGTAGATCCATGGACATGCCTCCCTATTCGCTCGAGCCCGAGTCGGTCGTATCGGACGTGTCGGAACTGTCATCCGAGCTCTCGTCCTTCGTCTTGGTCGCAGCATCGCGCGACGTTCCCTGCGGCGTGCTGTTGGCCGTGCTCACGTCCTCATCCGAGGCCGACTGTTCGTCGGTCAGCGAGGTGATGACCAGCACTTCCTCGTTGTTTTCGGCCGTTGTCTGGGCGCGCACGACGATGGTGTAGTACACATCGTTGGCAGACTTCTCCACCGACGAGACCGTACCGAGCGGCAGGCCCTTGGGGAACACGCCGCCGATGCCCGAGGTCACGATGATGTCGCCCACCTTCACGTCGGAGTCGACACTCACGTGCTCCAGGCGCAGGGTACCGTCGGGCTGCCCCTGCAGCATGCCCTGAGCGCGCGTATCCTGCACCATGGCGGACACGCCCGAGTTCTCATCACTAATCAGGCGGACGGTGGAGGTCTTGGCCGAAACCTCGATAATCTGACCGATGACACCGGCAGAACTCGTCACGGGCATGTTGATGGTAAGACCGTCGGCAGAGCCCTTGTCGATGGTAACGGTCGAGGTCCAGGCATCGCCCGACGCACCGACAATGCGAGCCGCGGTCGACTTAAGGTTGTAGGTCGATTGCAGCCCGACCAGGCCCTCCAGGCGCTCGGCAGTCTTTTGAGCCTCGGAAAGCTCGGCGACCTTAGATGTCAGCACCTCGTTTTGCTTCTTAAGCTCGTCGAGGGTGTCTTGCGAAGCCGTAAGGTTTGAGAACACGTTTCCGATTGCGTTGAAGGGTGCGGCCACAGCCGAGCCCACAAAACGCACCGGCGAGGTAATCGTCGTCACGCCCGAACGCACGGCATGAATCGGCCCCGCCTCGCCCTCGCGAATATAAAACGTGAGGAGCAGCACCGAAATCACGCTGAAAACAATCAACGGGCGCATACCCGTTGATTGTCGTTTGGTATTCAGATTTGAAGAGAAACCCGAAGATCGTGCCAAATGGAATCCACCTTTTGGAAATTAAGCATTGGTCTGGACGAAGCCACCGTCAAACGCGTTGGCCTCGAGCACGCGGGCGCAGCCGTTGACGACGTTGTCGAGCGCCGTAGGGCTAACATTGACCGAAACGCCGGTCTCGTCGCGCAAGCGCACGTCGAGACCACGCAGCAGCGCACCGCCGCCGGTCAACAGGATGCCGTAGTACATAAGATCCGAGGCAAGATCGGGCGGCGTGGCGTCGAGGGCGTCCTTGACGGCCTTGGCCATCTCATCGAGCGGCTTGTTGAGCGCGCGACGAATCTCCTCGCTCTCGATGCGCACGGTCTTGGGCAGACCCGTAATAACGTCGCGGCCATTGACCTCGACGTCGAGCTCATCCTTGAGCGGCACGGCAGAACCGACCTTGATCTTGATGTCCTCGGCCGTGCGCTCGCCGATAGCCAGGTTATAGGCATCGCGAACGTGGGTAAGGATGGCCTGGTCAAACTCGTCACCGGCAATGCGGATGGACTGCGACACGACGATACCGCCCATGGCGATAACGGCGACCTCGGTGGTACCGCCACCGATATCGATGACCATGGAGCCGGTGGGCTCCTCGACAGGCAAGTCGGCGCCGATGGCAGCGGCCATGGGCTCCTCGATCAGGTATGCCTGGCGGGCACCGGCCTGGATCGTAGCCTCAAAAACGGCGCGCTTCTCGACCGACGTGACGCCGGAGGGAACGCAGACGACAACGCGCGGACGCGGGGTCCACGGATAGCGTTTCTCGGACGCCTTGTCGATAAAATAGCGAAGCATGGCCTCGGTAACGTCGAAGTCGGCGATAACGCCGTCCTTAAGGGGACGCACGGCCACAATGTTGCCGGGCGTACGACCGAGCATGCGCTTTGCCTCGATACCGACGGCCAGGATGCGCTCATCATTCTTGTCAATGGCGACAACGGAGGGCTCGCGGATGACGATGCCCTTGCCGCGCACGGAGACAAGCGTGTTGGCGGTGCCGAGGTCGATGGCAAGATCGCCCGCATAGCTACCGAAGAACATATCCATCAAAGAAAACAACGCAACTCCTGATGTGTTGGATGATTGCTGGAAAACTACTAGCCCATCATACTAGCGCAAGCCCGGCACCTCACTTGCGGTGAAGCACCGGGCAGCGCCAAATCTCATAAGGTCACTACTGGTTGTCAGCGGCCGAAAGATCGATATCGAGCGAGGAGACGGCCCAACCGATATGGTTATCAGAGCGCACGAACTTGACGGTGTACTCCTGCTCGCCGCCCTTGGACAGCGACGCTTTGACCTTGGCGGTGGTCTCGGTCATAGACTGGTCCATGCCCTCGATGGAGACGGTGGCGCCCTGCGGGATCGAGGAAATGATCATCGACTTGGCGTCCTCGGACAGGCTGGAGGCAAGACAGGACTCGGCCTTGGCGGTATCGCCGTCACCTGCGGCCTGGAACAGGTCGGTGACAACAGACTCTTGCGAGGGGAAGCCCAGGCCGCGCGTGTAGGCAAAGCCAAGACCGCCTGCGGCAAGGACAATCAGTAGAAGCAGCACCAAGAAAACCTTGAGGCCCGTGTGGCGATGGCGACGACGGACCTTGGCCTCCTTGCGGTCCTGCTGAACCATCTCGGACTCGGACAGGGTGAAGAAGCCGGTGTCCGAGGGGTCGGGCATAAACTGGCCGGTAGCACCCGTGGGGTCGAGCGGGTCGACGGCGGGAGCATCCATCGCGGGAGCCGGCGCCGTGGCCATGGCCGTCTGGGCCGAAAGCGCAGCAAGGGAATCGTTCACGCGGGCAAGCTCGTCGACCTGCTCGGGCGTGAGCTGGTAGATACCGTCGGCGGTGGCGGCGTTAAAGGCGTCGAGCGCGTCAGAGGGACGACCGGCGGCAGAGAGCGCCTCGCCCATACCGGCGTTAAGCGCACGCGTGTCGTCGCGCGGACCGGCAAAGTCGATGGCCGTGCGATAGGTCTCTACGGCGTCTGCCGGACGGCCGAGTTTAATGAAGCAGCGGCCAAGATCGCCAAGGGCGGCGGCGGGAGCCGGGTTGGCACCATCGATGGCGGCCTGACGGAAGGCAGTGCCGGCGTTGGCATAATCGCCCGACTGGAACAGGGCGTTGCCCAGACCCAGATAGGCCTTAAACGGCGTGGCATAGGATGCATCCTGCGTTGCGGCAGAGAACGCCTGGGCGGCGGTCACATAGTCACCCACGGCAGCAAGCGCCTTGCCGCGGTTGGTGAGCAGCGCGCCGCGCTTGCCATAGGTACCGTCGTTAAGGGCGGCGGCGTAGGCCTCGGCGGCCTCGGCATACATGCCCAGGTGCATCAAGGCGTTGCCGCGCAGATGGTCGGCCTCGCCCATAATCTCACTGGGGGTCTTTGCCGCACCGAGCATCTGGGCGGCAGCAGAATAATCACCCGCGCGATAAGCGGCGCGGCCCTGTTGGATCAGCTGGCTATTCAAGGAAGTCCCCTTTACTCGTGAACGATCTCGACGTGGACGATCTCGTCGCCGGCACGCAACTGCGAAATCACATCGAGGCCCTCGACCGTGGTGCCAAAGACGGTGTAGCCGGAGTCGAGGTTATGCTGGGCGCCCAGGCAGAAGTAGAACTGCGAACCCGCGGAATCGGGATCCATGGAACGTGCCATGGCAAGCGCTCCGTCGACGTGGCTGTTACGCGGGTTGGTAGCGAACTCGCCCTTGATGCAGTAGCCGGGGCCGCCGGTACCGGGCATGCCGTCGGGGCCCTCAAGGCCGGCGGCGACATCGGCGCCGGACATATCGCGGGTATTGGGGTCGCCGCCTTGGATCACAAAACCGGGTACATAGCGATGGAACTTAAGACCGTCGTAAAAACCCATCGTGGAAAGCTCACAGAAGTTCGCCACATGAATGGGGGCGCCCTCGCCGTCAAACTTGACCTTGATGGTACCCTTCGACGTCTCGATCACCGCGCACTCATCGCCGGCAAGCTGATACTCGGGCGTGTAGAGCTCTTTCTTAAAACCAAACATGTGGTTCCTTCCTCGTGCGTTTAAAGCATATTTGTTCGAATTGTAGCAATAAGCACAGGCTTTCATCAATTGCGCACGCAGGTTATACCGCTTATGGCGCATTAATTACGAACGCTGCTGCGGCTTCCAAGCGCCCACGTTGGCATCGTACTGGTTGAGCGCACTGTTGCCGCCCTGCGCGATGGGTGCCAAGATCTCGCTCTGACGGGCGCTCAGCGACTCGCCGTCGGGAATGGACAGCGAGATATCCCAGCTCTGGCAGATCACGTCGACACGCTCGTACATCCACTGGGCAAGCTGCTTAAGATGGGCGATATCGTCCACATAGACCGTATCGTCCTGGTACTTAAGGTTGTCGAGCTCGTCTTGCGTCTTTTTGATCTGATCGCGCAGGGCATAGGCGCTCTGCGACAGCTCCTGGCGTGTCGACAAGGGTGTGCGCAAATAGCCGCTGTTAAACGAATCGATGACCTCACCGATCTGATCATTGTTGTACGACACAATAGTCTGATATAGGCTGTCGAGCTTGGTGTAGAGCTGGTCATCGGTCAAGACCGTCTCCTCCTGTACCACCTCGGAAGCATCGTCCTGCTTGGCATCGTCCTCGGCCGCCTCGCCCTTCTGGCGCGTGGGGAAGGTAGTCTGAGCAGCCTGGCCAAATTGGTCATAAAACCCGGGCATGACGCCCAGGGGGTCGGCCGTCACAAACCAATAGGCACCGCCGCACACGGCGGCGAGCACCGCGATGACGACGAGCGGTTTGGGGATATGGCGCTTGTGCTTGTGATAGGCATCCTCGTCGGGGTGGACCTTGCGCTTGGGCTTTTGCTTTTTGGTCTGGGAATCATCGCGCAGGGAAACCGGCGTCGGGATATCCACCTTGGGAATACCGAAATCCTTGTCGAAGGCAGGCAGCACGCAGGTCTCGTTGGGATCGGCGGCATCCGAGAGCACCGCGGCGGCAGAGGCCGGCGCATGGGGCACCTCGGTATCGATCTGCTCCTGCGTCAAGCGCGGAAAGCCTGCCGTGCGGCCTGCCGCCAGATCGGATGCAGCCGCGTCTTTGGAAAGGATGCCAGGGGCGGGGCGTCCACACTTGGGACAGGTGCGATCATGCGGGGACAGACGTGCGCCGCAACCATCGCAGAATACGAACTCGGTATGCTCGGGACCGTCGCCCGGACCAACGTATGCGTTGCAATAGGGGCAGAACGAGGCGCCGTCCTCTATGGTCTTAAGGCAATGCGGGCAGATCACGGCTTCCTCTTTTCGGAGCAATTCATACAGTCGAGGTTAGAGCATAACATCGCCACGCCCCCACAGGGGCAAGGCACCAATTCAACATCGCCAGGGTAGTCTTTACGGAGGGATGATTTTTCTGGGACGGGGATTAGAAAATCATCCCCCGGGCGGCTGAAGCTAGGCTTTCTTTGCGGGCTTTTTCTTCTTGCTCGGCATCGAGACCTTAATGCCCTGAGCGGACTTGGTCACCCGCGAACGTTTGGTGCCCGCACCTTTCTTTTTCTTGGGCTGGGCCTTTTCCACACCCTCGAGGGCGCGAACCTCGGCCTCGCGAGCAGTGCGCTCCTCACGGCGCTGCGCCATATCGGCGGCGACGCGCTTGGCAAACCGCTGAGCAGTTGAACCCGTCGAACTCACCTTGCCGCCACCGCGGCCCAGACGAACGCGAACGCCACGGCCAAAGCCGGTGGCAGCATGGCGACGACGCGGCTTAAGCGAATCCATCATCGTGGCGAGCTTAAAGAACACCGTGCAGGTAAAGACGACGATCGCCAGCAAGATAACGGCCTCGCCCATCGAAAGATTAGCGATGGACAACAGCTCCGGGAATCCGATAACGCCCACCAAGATGCCGACGACGACAAATACAAAGAGCACCACGCGCAAGGGAGTGAGCGGCTGCGAGATGCGCCAGATCAGGCTCACGCTCGCCGCGCACGACGTAAGCAGGCACATGGTCGAAAGGGTGAGCTGGTTAAAGCCGAACACGCGCGCCACAAAGATATCGAGCGCCGCAGCCATAATGACCGCCAGCGACGCCGGCAGCGCACGCTTGAGCACGTTGGTCAAGAATGACCCCTTCACGCGGGCGTTGTTGGGCTCCAAACCCAGCACAAAACCCGGCGCGCCGATGCAGAAGAAGTTGATGAGTGTCATCTGAATCGGCTCGAAGGGATACGGCGGAAACGCGATGCACAGCGCCGCTAGGCCCATCGAGAACAGCGTCTTGGTCAAGAACAGCGCCGCGGAGCGCTGCAGGTTGTTGATGGAGCGACGGCCCTCGGCCACCACGGCGGGCATCGAGGCAAAATCGTTGTCGACCAGTACGATTTCGGCCACGTTGCGCGCGGCATCGGAACCGGCGGCCATGGCCACGGAGCAGTCGGCTTCCTTGAGCGCCAGCACATCGTTGACGCCGTCGCCCGTCATGGCAACGGTATGGTCGCGACGCTTGAGCGCCTGCACGAGTTCGCGCTTCTGTTGCGGGGTCACGCGACCAAAGACGTGATAGCGGTCCACCGCCGCATCAATCTTGGACGGCGTATCGAGCGTCGTGGCGTCGACGTAGGCATCGGCCCCCGGAACGCCCACCACGCGCGCGATCGACGACACCGTACGCGGGTCATCGCCGCTGATCACGTTGAGGGTCACGCCCTGCTCGTTAAAGTAGCCGATGGTCTCGGCGGCCGAGGTGCGAATCTCATCGCGAATGGTCACAAAGCCCACGGGCTCGGCCTCGCCCACCATATCGCCGTCGGGCGTAAAGCCGTCCACACGGGCCACCACAAGCACGCGGCAGGTATCGGCAAGCTCGGCCACACGGTTCTCGACCTGCGAAAAGGCGTGCTCCGAAAGCACAAATTGCGCTGCGCCCATCACATAGGAACCCTGCGCAAACGAGGCGCCGCTCCACTTTTTGGACGAAGAGAACGGAATGACCGCCAGCGGCTCGGACACCTCGACCGGCCGGTCGGCGTAATAGTTGAGCAGTGCCTGACAGGTCTCGTTGGCGTCAGCCGAGGTGGCACGCGCCACGTTGGCGAGCGCAAAATCGAGGACCGTGGTCTCAACGGGGACAGATACCTCGCTCTCCCCCGCGCCCATGCCAGCGCCCTCGATCGGCAACGGATAGGTGCCCTCGACCTCCATGCGACCCGACGTGATGGTGCCCGTCTTGTCCAAGCACAGCACGTCGACGCGCGCGAGCGTCTCGATGCAGTAGAGCTGCTGCGCGAGTACCTTGCGGCGCGCCAGACGCACCGTGGCAATAGCAAGCACCGACGAGGTCAGCAGCACCAGGCCCTGCGGAATCATGCCCAAAAGAGCGCCCACCGTAGACAGCAGCGCCGACGAAGGCACGCGACCAGCAAGCAGCTCAGAAAAACACCACGAAAGCGCGCTATCGCCCGGCGTACCGGCGGCATCCCAAAGCTCGCTCACGCTCGAGGTAAAGAGCGCCAGGCCGAGCGGAATCATAATGAGGCTCGCGAAGCGCACGATGGCGTTGAGCGCGTTCATGATCTCGGAATTGACCTTTTTGACGTACTTGGCCTCGTTGTTGATCTTTGCCACGTAGTTGTCGGCGCCAACATGGATCACGCGGGCGCGCAGCAGGCCCGAGTCGATAAAGCTGCCGCTCATGAGCTCGGAGCCGGGCTGCTTTTTGATGAGATCGCTCTCGCCCGTCAGCAGGCTCTCGTTCACGAGCGCCTCGCCCGACACCACCACGGCGTCGGCCGGAATCTGGTCACCGCGCCCCAGGCGAATAATGTCGTCGAGCACGATCTGGTCCAAGTCGAGCTCCACCTCGGCACCGTCGCGCACCGCGATGGCCTTCTTAGAGGTCAGAAGCGTGAGCTTATCGACCATCTTCTTGGAGCGCATGGACTGGATGACGCCGATAGCCGTATTCAAAAATACCACGAACAGGAACGTCAGGTTCTTAAACGATCCGGTCATAATGACCAAAATCGCCAAGACAGCGTTGATCAAGTTAAACAGCGTGCAGAGGTTCTCGATGATGAGCTCTTTGACCGATTTGGTCTTAAGCTCCATGTTGCGGTTGATCTTACCGGCGGCGATGCGCTCCTCGACCTCGGCGGTCGAAAGCCCGCGCTCGATATCCGTTGCTGCCATACCACGTCCCATCACGTCGCGTCGGTATAAGAAAACCGCCCGGACCATGCGAGGTTCGGACGGTCTTACGTTCGATGGTGCCCCATGTTGGATTCGAACCAACGGCCTTCTGCTCCGGAGGCAGACGCTCTAATCCCCTGAGCTAATAGGGCGAACGGTAGGCATTATACCCAAGTGCACCACGGGCTAACAAAATAATAGAAAAAGCTTTGCAATTACGTGGGAGACACGGCGCAGAGGCTCCCTTTAGAACGCAAAAGTGAAGCAATTAGTATAAACTCACATGCACCATATATACGGCTCGCGATGCGGGCCGTTTTTGCAAAAGTTATCCAACGAGGTGAGAGGCACACCATGATTGCAATTTTAAAGCAGAGCGCCAGCGACGAGGCCGTCGGCCATATCGTCAGCTGGATTGAGAAGAAGGGTCTCAAGACCGACGTCTCGCGCGGCGAGAACGAGACCATCATCGGCCTGGTGGGCGATACGACCAAGATCGACCCGTTCCTCCTCGAGTCCATGGATGTCGTCGAGCGCGTGCAGCGCGTCTCCGAGCCCTTTAAGCGTGCCAACCGCAAATTCCACCCCGAGGACTCCGTCATCGACTGCGGCCACAGCGTCAAGATCGGCGGCGACCAGTTCCAGGTCATCGCCGGCCCCTGCTCCGTCGAAGGCGAGAACCTCATTCGCATCGCACGCCGCGTAAAGGCCGCCGGCGCCACAATGCTGCGCGGTGGCGCTTACAAGCCCCGCACCTCCCCGTACGCCTACCAGGGCATGGGCCCCGCCGGCCTGGACCTGCTATGCGAGGCATCCGCCGAGCTCGACATGCCGATCGTCACCGAGATCATGGACCCACGCGACGTGCAGGTTTTCTTGGATAAAAAGATTGACGTCATGCAGATCGGCGCCCGCAACGCGCAGAACTTCCCCCTGCTCAAGGAGGTCGGCAAGACCAAGACCCCGATCCTGCTCAAGCGCGGCATGTCCGGCACCGTCGACGAGCTGCTCATGGCTGCCGAGTACATCATGAGCGAGGGCAACGACAACGTCATCCTGTGCGAGCGCGGCATTCGCACCTTCGAGACCCGCACCCGCAACACCTTCGACCTCAACGCCGTGCCGGTGCTGCACCATCTGTCACACCTGCCCGTCGTCGCCGACCCCAGCCACGCCACCGGTTACACCCGCTATGTTGAGCCCATGGCGCTCGCCGCGACCGCCTGCGGCGCCAATGGCCTGGAGATCGAGGTCCACGACGACCCGAGCCACGCCTGGTCCGATGGCGCTCAGGCCCTCACCCCCGACCAGTTCGACGACACCATGCGCCGCATCCGCGCCATCCGCGAGGTCGTCTGCCAAGAGACCATGGAGTAGGCCATGGGTACGGTGAGAAACGCACGCGTCAACCAGGGTGGCCCCAAGTGCGCCGGCATCGTCGGCTTGGGCCTCATCGGCGGCAGCTTTGCTCGCGGCTATGCGCAGGCGGGTGTCCGCGTGCTGGCCTGGGACCCCGACGATGACGTGATGACGGCCGCCAGCATGGGCACCGTCGCCGGCGAGCTCAACGACGAGACGCTCGGCGAATGCGACATCATCGTCCTGGCATGCTACCCCGAGGCCTGCATCGAGTGGCTCGAGGCGCACGCCCAGGCACTCGCCGACGCCACCGACACCGAGGCCATCATGGGCCCCGTGGTGATCGACACCGTGGGCGTCAAGGGTATCGTGTGCGAGCGCGCCTTTGAGCTTGCCCGCGAGCACGGCTTTTACTTTGTGGGCGCGCACCCCATGGCGGGCACGCAGTTCTCGGGCTACGCACATTCCCGCGCCGACCTGTTCCAGGGCGCACCGCTCGTGCTCGTTCCGCCCGCGGTAGACGATGCCCTTAAGCTGGAGCTCTTGGGCCAGGTGCGCGAGATGGTGCGCCCCTTGGGGTTTGGCAAGTTCAGCGTGACCACCGCCGCCGAGCACGACCGCGTGATCGCCTTTACAAGCCAGCTCGCGCACGTGGTGTCCAACGCCTACGTAAAGAGCCCCACCGCCCAGGTCCACCACGGCTTTTCGGCCGGTAGCTACCGCGACCTCACGCGCGTGGCCCACCTCAACCCGCAGATGTGGTCCGAGCTCATGATCGACGACGCCGACGCACTCGCCTTCGAGATCGACCATCTGATCGACTCGCTCGGCGCCTACAGCCGCGCGCTCAAGGACCGCGACCAGCGCTATCTGGAGAATCTCCTTGCCGAGGGCGATCGCATCAAGCGCGCACTCGATGACGAGAGCGCCCACTAGACCACCCATCACGCCAGGTCGAAAGGACCGAAGCTTATGGCGATTACCATCGATATCGACACCGCACGCCCCTACCAGGTACACGTGGGCACGTTTTTACTGGAGCAGGCAGGCCCGCTCGTACGTGCCACCGCCGGAGGCACACGCGCCGTCATCGTGACGGACACCAACGTGGGCCCGCTCTACCAGATGCCCGTCAAGCAGAGCCTGGAGGCGTCAGGCTATGAGGTGAGCATCTGCACCTTCGAGGCCGGCGAGGCTCATAAGCGTGCCGAGACCTACGTTGCCATTTTGGAGTTTGTGGCCGAGCACGAACTTTCGCGCTCCGACGTGATCGTGGCGCTCGGCGGCGGCGTCGTGGGCGACGTGGCGGGCTTTGTAGCCGCCACCTACATGCGTGGCTGCAAGTTTGTACAAATCCCCACGAGTCTGCTCGCCATGGTGGACTCGTCAGTGGGCGGCAAGACGGCTATCGACCTGGCCGCCGGCAAAAATCTCGCCGGAGCCTTTTGGCAGCCGAGTGTTGTTATCGCCGACGTGGGATGCCTGGCCACCCTCACGCCCGAGCAGTTCGCTGACGGCTGCGGCGAGGTCGTCAAGCACGCCGTGATTGCCGATCCGGAGCTCTTCGATGAGCTCGAGAAGACCCCGCTCACGCTGGAGCTACTCAACCAGGACGTGGCCCGCGTGGCGCTCATCATCGCCCGCAATATCGACATCAAGCGCGCCGTGGTCGTAGCCGACGAGCGCGAGACCAACCAGCGCAAGCTGCTTAACTTTGGACACAGCGCCGGACATGCCGTCGAGGCCTGCGAGCACTTTGAGCTGGGACACGGCAACTGCGTGTCGATCGGCATGGGCATCATCACGCGTGCCGCGGTCCTGCACGGCATTTGCGACGCCGAGCTGCCCGGTCGCATCGAGGAGCTCTGCGCCCGCCATGGCCTCAAGACCCGCTGCGAGCTTTCCGCCGACGCCATCTTTGCCGAGGCGCTGCACGACAAAAAACGCGCCGGTGACAACATCGATCTGGTGATTCCGCACGGCATTGGCCGCTGCAGTATCGACCGCACGCCGCTTTCCACCTTCCACGATTTAATTGCCGAGGGCCTCGGCCAGAAGGGAGACGCATCCGCATGCTAGCCCGCATCACCCCCTCCCCGCTCAAGGGCACCGTTCCCGCCATCGCATCCAAGTCGATGGCGCACCGCCTCATCATCTGCGCTGCGCTCGCCAACGGAGAAACGCATGTGACCTGCAACACCACCTGCGCCGATATCGAGGCCACGGTGCGCTGCCTCACGGCGCTGGGCGCCCGCATCGAGACCGTCGAGGACGGCTTCCAGGTCCACCCCACCATGAAGAGCATTGAGTTTGGCCTGCTCAAGGCACTTGCCGGCGGCACACTCGACTGCGGCGAGAGCGGCTCCACGCTCCGCTTTATGCTGCCCGTCGCCTGCGCGTTGGGGGCAGAGACCACCTTTGTGGGCCAGGGCCGCCTGGGCGCCCGCCCCCTCTCTCCGCTCTCCGACGAGATCATTGCCGCCGGCTGCGATCTGCAGGGTCTGGGCGGTTTTCCGCTCAAGACAAGCGGCCGCATGCGCCCAGGCACCTTTATCCTGCCGGGCAACGTGAGCTCACAGTACATTTCCGGCTTGCTGCTGGCGGCCCCGCTGCTGGCCCAGCCCTCCTGTGTGCAGGTGACCGGCCTTATCGAGAGCCGCCCCTATATCAACCTGACCATCCAGGCCATGAAGGCCTTTGGTGTCGAGGTCAACGTCGAGCGCATTCCGGCCAAGGACGGCAAGCCCGAGGTCACGAACTTCCGCGTGAACAGCGGCTCGTACCGCACGCCCGGCAGCGTAGCCGTCGAGGGCGACTGGTCCAACGCCGCCTTCTGGCTGTGCGCCGGCGCCATCGGCACCGACCCCATCACCGTCGAGGGCGTGTCGCTGAGCTCCGCACAGGGCGACCGCAACGTGCTCGCCGCGCTTTCGCGCTTTGGCGCCCGCATCGTGCGCTCCACGAACGCCGCCACCGTCCAGTCCGACAAGCTCGCCGGCTTTGAGATGAGCGCCCACGACATTCCGGACTTGGTGCCCGTAATCTCTGCCGTGGCATCGCTGGCGCAAGGCCGCACGTTCATCCGCGATTGCGCCCGCCTGCGCATCAAGGAATCCGACCGCCTGGCCACCACCACCCATGAGCTCACCGCACTGGGCGCGCAGGTACGCGTTGCCGGTGACGACCTCATCATCAAGGGTGTCGACGCCTTTACCGGCGGCGAGGTCGATTCGCACAACGACCACCGCATCGCCATGATGGCTGCCATCGCTGCGAGCCGCGCCACTGGCGAGGTCGTGATCCACGGCGCCGAAGCCGTCAACAAGTCCTATCCTGATTTCTTCGACCACTACCGCCTGCTGGGCGGCAAGGTCACGCTCGAGGAGGAATAGCATGTCCTCGACCTTTGGCAACGTTTTACACTTAAGCATCTTTGGCCAGTCGCACTCCCCTGCTATCGGCTGCTCGCTCGATGGCATTCCCGCCGGTATCGCCATTGACCAGGAGCAGCTGCAGGCCTTTTTGGACCGTCGCGCCCCGGGTCGCGACGAGACCGCGACTAAGCGCCGCGAGGCCGACGCCGCGCATATCATTGCCGGTGTGGTCGATAGACACACCACCGGCGCACCCATCGCCGCGATTATCGAGAACACCAACACGCGCTCCAAGGACTATTCCGAGCTGCGCCGCAAGCCCCGCCCCGGGCACGCAGACTTTCCGGCGCGCGTGAAATACCACAACATGCACGACATCGCCGGCGGCGGACACTTCTCCGGCCGCCTGACGGCTCCCCTGTGCATCGCCGGCGGCATCGCGCTGCAGGCACTCGAGGCCCGCGGCATTCGGGTGATGGCACATGTGGCTCAGATTGGCGGCATCTCCGACCTGCCCATGGATGACATGGTCTATCGCGAGGCCGACCGCAAGGCGATCCTTACGAACGACCTGCCCTGCATCGATGCCGCGGCCGCCGGTCGCATGCGCAAGGAGATTCTGGCCGCGCGCGATGAACTCGACAGCATCGGCGGCATTGTGGAGTGCGGCATCTACGGGCTTCCCGCGGGCATCGGTGACCCCATGTTCGACGGCATCGAGAACCGCATCGCACAAATCGCGTTTGGCATTCCCGCCGTGAAGGGCGTGGAGTTTGGCATGGGCTTTGCCGTAGCCGCCATGCGCGGAAGCGAGAACAACGATCCGTATCGCGTTGATGCCGAGACCGGCGAGATTGCGGTCGAGTCCAATAACGCCGGCGGCATCCTGGGCGGCATTTCAACGGGTGCACCCGTCATGTGGCGCATGGCCGTGAAGCCGACGCCCTCCATCGGTCGCGAGCAACAGACCGTGGACATGGACGCTATGGAAAATGCCGAGCTCTCGGTCCACGGCCGCCACGATCCCTGCATCGTCCCGCGCGCCGTCCCCGTAGCCGAAGCAGCCGCAGCTCTGACCATCTGGGACGCCCTCCTCGAGGACGCCGCCCAGCTCTAACCCGCCTCACCTGGGTTGTCTGTCAACTCAGCCGTTACGTGAAAGGGGCCTCCATGGACCTTGCCGATATTCGCCAGGCTATCGATGGCATCGACACCACCCTGCTCAACAGCTTTGTCGAGCGCATGGATATTGCCACCGAGGTCGCCAAATCCAAGATCGAGATGGGCAAGGCCGTCTTTGACCCCGCCCGCGAGCGCTCCAAGCTCAACAACCTCGCCAGCCGCGCACCTGAGCGCTACGAGGCCCAGACCATCACCCTGTTCCGCCTCCTCATGAGCATGAGCAAGGCCGAGCAGCAGCGCTACATCAACGAGCTCAAGGGCATCACGGTGTCGCAAAAGACCCATGCCACGGCCGCAGCCTTTGACACGCCCTTCCCCCAGACTGCCAGCGTCGCCTGCCAGGGCGTTGAGGGTGCCTACAGTCAGATCGCCGCGTGCAAGCTCTTCGACGTGCCCGATATCGCGTTCTTCGAGACCTTCGAGGGCGTTATGCGCGCCGTACGCGACGGCTTTTGCGAATTTGGCGTGCTGCCCATCGAAAACTCAACCGCCGGCTCGGTCAACGCCGTCTACGACCTGCTCGCACAGTTCGACTTCCATATCGTGCGGTCGCTGCGCCTCAAGATCGATCACAACCTGCTCGTCAAACCCGGCACCAAGCTCCAGGACGTGCGCGAGGTCTACAGCCACGGCCAAGCCATTGCCCAGTGTGCAGGCTTTATCGAGGGCCACGGCCTGCATGCCACCAAGTACCCCAACACCGCCATGTCGGCCGAGATGGTCGCCAACTCCGAACGCACCGACGTCGCCGCTATCGCCTCGCGCAGTTGCGCGGCGCTCTACGGTCTGGAGGTGCTGGAGCCCAACATCCAGGACTCGGACAATAACTACACGCGCTTTGTCGTCATCAGTCGAGAGCCGCGCGTCTATCCCGGTGCCAACCGCACCTCGCTCATGATCACTACGGCCAACGAGCCGGGCGCGCTCTATCGCGTACTCGAGCGATTCTACGCGCTCAACATCAACCTCATCAAACTCGAAAGCCGCCCCATCCCCGGGCATGACTTTGAGTTTATGTTCTACTTTGACCTGGACTGCCCCTTTGGCAGCAAGGCCCTCGACGACCTGCTCGACTCGATCGACGACGTATGCGAGAGTTTCACCTACTTTGGCAGCTACACGGAGGTGCTCTAGATGATCGATGTCACCGCAACCCGCCCATACGGCGTCCTGGGCCGTGTGCTGGGCCACAGCTACACCCCGACCATCTACAAGGAGCTCGCAGGGCTTGAGTACGTGCGATTTGAGCGCGAGCCCGAGGATCTCGAGGCTTTTATGACGGGCGACGAGTGGGAAGGCACCAACGTGACCATCCCCTACAAGCGTGCCGTTATGGAATACCTGGACGAGCTAAGTCCCCTGGCAGAGCGCATGGGCAACGTCAACACCATCACGCGCCTGGCCGACGGTCGTCTGCGAGGCGACAACACCGACTACTTTGGTTTTCAGTGCCTGGTCGAAGAGTTGGGCGTTGAGGTTATCGGTAAGAAGGTCCTCGTGCTCGGTGCCACCGGCGGCGCGGGCACTACGGCGAGCATGGTGCTCGGCGACCTGGGCGCCATCGTCGTACCCGTGGGTCGCACGAGCGAGGTCAACTATGGCAACATCGCACAGCAATCCGATGCCGCGCTGCTCGTCAACTGCACGCCCGCCGGCATGTTCCCCCACTGCCCCGACGCACCTTGCACGCTCGAAGGTCTCGACGCGCTCGAGGGCGTCATCGATATTGTCTACAACCCCGCTCGCACGGGTCTGATGCTCGAGGCCGAGCGCCGCGGCATCCCCTGCATCGGCGGCCTGCTTATGCTTGTGGCACAGGCGGCACAGGCCGTCGAGCGTTACACCGGCCAAGCCACCCCACGCGAGCGCATCCTGGATGTGACGGAGCGTCTGTCCCGCCGCGAGCAGAACATCGCGCTGATTGGCATGCCGGGCTCGGGCAAAACCCGCGTGGGTGAGCAGATCGCCCTGCTCACCGGCCGCGAGCACATCGACCTCGATCGCGCCCTCGAGGAGCGCCTGAGCATGCCCTGCGCCGACTTCATCGTCAAACGCGGCGAGGCGGCCTTCCGTGAGCAGGAGACGGCTGCGCTAGCCGACATCTCCAAGCGCAGCGGCCTGGTGCTCTCCACCGGCGGCGGCGTGATCACGCGCGACGAGAACTATCCGCTGCTGCACCAGAACAGCCAGATTGTGATGCTTAACCGCAAGCTCGACGAACTCGCTCATAAGGGACGCCCCATCACCGCCCGCGATGGCATCGATAAGCTCGCCGAACAGCGTATGCCGCGTTACCGCGCCTGGGCCGACTACATCATCGACTCACGCGACTGCGCCGCCAACACCGCCCGCGCCGTCCTCGACACCCTCTGAAACCTGCCAAAAAGGGACAGGTTTATTTTGGCAGGTTTTATCTGGGCAAACGTCGCAGACAGAAAGTCCCGCCACCAACCAGACCACAAAGGAAGCAACCATGAAAGCACTCGTCATCAACGGCCCCAACCTCAACATGCTCGGCATTCGCGAGCCGGGGATCTACGGCAGCGACAACTACGATCGTCTGGTCCAAATCTGCCAGGAGGCAGGCGCCGCGCAGGGCTTTGACGAGGTCGAGATCTTCCAGTCCAACCACGAGGGCAGCATCGTCGACAAGATCCAAGAGGCTTACGGCAAGGTCGACGGCATCGTCATCAACCCGGCAGCCTACACGCACACGAGCGTGGCGATCCTCGATGCCCTCAAGGCCGTCGCCATCCCCGCCGTTGAGGTCCACATCAGCGCCGTCGAGACGCGCGAGGACTTCCGCCAGGTGAGCTATGCGCGCCTAGCCTGCTTTGCCACCATCACCGGCGAGGGTCTGCAGGGCTATGCTCACGCGCTGGAGCTGCTGAAGGAGCGTCTCGAAAAGTAGCTTCGCGAGCAAATCCATCAACGCCGATTCGCACGTCAGTAATGCCGGTGCCGCCAGCAGCAACCTCGCTACTGGCGGCACTTTATTACTGGCATATAATCGTTGCAGTCACACAACGTCTGGAGACGCGCATGTTAAGTATCCATCTGGGAGATTACCCCGGTTCCATCTACGATACCGAAACCTATTTTAGGAACTCATATTTGGACTCATGGTTCGAAGACCCTATGGCCGCACAGATCATTAAAAGCGTGGACGGATCAGAGCTCATCGGCCCCCCATAACATCGTAAGTAAGCAGCTGGGCTCGATCACCCCACTCGAACTCTCCGGCGGCGTCAAGACGCTGCTGCTGGTGCGCAATCTCCCAAATATGGTGTTCAACGCATCCACCTGCGGAGACAACTGTGCCCGTTGGCTACTCAAGATCGGCAAAGAGCAGGATGTGCTGGTGACCCTTTACCACATCATGAAGTTCCCTTGGAAGCGTTTTGAGATTCGCATCGATAACGACAGCCGCATCGTCAGAAACATGCAGGAGTTTGTCGGTGCCACGAATGACTTTTTGGATGTTGATGAGTAATGAAGGGAACGCATACCGTTGTCGTAGAGCGTGCAAAGGTCAAATACACACTCACGTTTAAGCGCAATATTTCCTTTATACGCGGCAACAGCGGCACGGGCAAAACAACGCTCATCTCGATGGTTCGCGACTACAACGACCGAGGACAGGAAAGCGGCGTTACGCTCAGCTGCGATGTACCTTGCGAAACGCTTTCCGGCAGACGCTGGGAGCGCGAGCTGTCGATCATCGAAGACTCGATAGTCTTTTTGGATGAGGGCAACGAGTTTATCTACTCAAAGGACTTTGCTAAAGCCGTCAACGGATCGTCCAACTATTTTGTTCTGATATCTCGTCGCGACGCCAACGAACTCCCCTACAGCGTCGACGAGATCCTAAAACTGGTCAACACGACGAGCAAAGTAATTAACGGCCGTAAAAGCGACAAGCGTTTTTACTCGGTGACCAAACCGCTTTATACCCACACGGCAAACATGCTGTATCAGGACCTTAACGTAGGTTTCGACAATCCCGATGCCGTGATTGTCGAGGATAGCAAATCTGGTTATCAATTCTACAACGCTCTTTGCAACCGGCTCGGGATCCCCTGCTATACCGCCACCGGCGTAGCGAATCTAAAACGAACAATTCACGAGTGCCCCGAGCAAAACATCCTTGCCATAGGAGACGGCGCAGCGTTTGGCCCCTACATCGAAAAGGTGCTGGGACAGCGCGTTTATAAGAACGTTCGCCTGTTCCTCCCGGAATCATTTGAGTGGACGCTTTTGCGATCTGACCTCATCCCCAACAACGACATTCCAAAAATCCTCAAGGACCCTTCGAGCTATATCGAAAGCCGCGACTACCTGAGCTGGGAGCGATTCTTCACCGACGTGTTGGTCAAATACTCGGCAGACACTCGTTATGCTTACAAAAAGGCGAAGCTCAATGAGCAGCACCTGAAACCGCAAGCAATGGATGCAGTCGGGAGCGTCTTACCCGAGTGCCTACGGGCAGAGTAGCGAGTCCCTAAGATTATTTGGAAACCTGGCAACGCTCACGCGCTGGAGCTGCTGAAAGAGCATCTGCTACACTAATCTATGGGGCAAATGAGTCAGTGGCGTTTGTCCTGAATCATTTGCAACTGTTCGATTGACATACAAAGGAGCATATCCATGTCCCAGTACGATTACCTTGTCGTCGGCGCCGGCCTTTCGGGTGCCGTCTTCGCCAATGCCGCCAAGCGCGCCGGCAAGTCGGTCCTGGTCATCGACCGCCGCGACCACATCGCCGGCAACATCTACACCGAGGACGTCGAGGGCATCCAGGTCCACCGCTACGGCGCGCACATCTTCCACACCTCCATGAAGGACGTCTGGGACTACGTCAACCGCTTCGCCGAGTTCAACAACTACGTCAACTCTCCGGTAGCCAACTTCCACGGCAACATGTATAACATGCCCTTCAACATGAACACCTTCGCCAAGATGTGGCCGGGCGTCGTCACGCCGGCCGATGCCAAGGCCAAGATCGCCGAGCAGGTGGCCGCCGAGAACATCGGCGAGCCGCAGAACCTGGAGGAGCAGGCGCTGTCGCTCGTCGGCCGCGACATCTTCGAGACGCTCGTGAAGGGCTACACCGAGAAGCAGTGGGGCCGCGACTGTAAGGACCTGCCCGCGAGCATCATCAAGCGCCTCCCCTGCCGCTTTACCTACGACAACAACTACTTCAATGACCGCTACCAGGGTATTCCTATGGGCGGCTACACCAAGATGGTCTCCAACATGCTCGAGGGCATCGAGGTGCGCTGCGGCGTGGAGTACAAGGAGCTGATCGACTCCGAGCCCGATATCGCCGCCAAGACGATCTACTGTGGCCCCATCGACGCGTTCTACGACTTTATGCTGGGCACGCTTGAGTACCGCAGCCTGCGCTTTGAGACCGAGACGCTCGACGAGCAGGACCACCAGGGCGTGGCCGTGGTCAACTACACCGAGCGCGAGATTCCCTACACGCGCATCATAGAGCACAAGCACTTTGAGTTCGGCACGCAGGACAAGACCGTCATCACACGCGAGTACCCGGCCGACTGGAAGCCCGGCGACGAGCCCTACTACCCCATCAACGACGCCAAGAACGAGGCCCTCTACAAGCAGTACGAGGAGCTGGCGGCACAGGAGGGCGACGTGATCTTCGCCGGTCGCCTGGGCGGCTACAAATACTACGACATGGACAAGGCCATCGCCGCGGCCTTCGAGCTCGTCCGCGACGAGCTTGGCGTGGAGCCGACTGAGGCGTAAAGACAAAGGCGCATTAGCTAGCCACCATAAGCAAACAGAATACCCGGTGCAGCGCGAATGCTGCACCGGGTATCTTTCTGTGACGATGAAAGCGCTCCACAGTCCAAATTAACAAATAGGGCCGCAAGTCATCCCCATGTCTTACGGCCCTGATTTAACAATACCACGGCAGAGCATCAACAAAAGCAAAGACCCGGCATTATTACCGGGTCTCTAAAACTCATATGGTGCTCCATGGCGGATTCGAACCGTCGACCTTGGGATTAGAAGTCCCCTGCTCTATCCAACTGAGCTAATGGAGCATAATGTCGCGCGTCCAAGCGGGCACAAGTTCACACGGCGCATAAATTATAACCTACTTGAACTGGTCGTGGTACGCCTTGCAGACCTCATCCACAGGACCATCCATGCGCAGATCACCCTTCTCGATCCATACGGCACGCTGGCAAATGCGCTCAACCTGCTCCATGGAGTGAGAAACGAACAAGACCGTAACGTCGCCACTCTCGATAAAGTGCTGAATGCGGCGCTCACACTTCTGTTGGAAAAAGACATCGCCAACAGAAAGCGTCTCATCGACGATCAGGATATCCGGCTCGGTAATCGTAGCGATAGCAAAGGCAATGCGCGCAACCATACCCGAAGAGAAGTTCTTCAAGGGCATGTCAACAAAATCTTTAAGCTCAGCGAACTCGATGATTCCATCAAAATTGGCGTCAATAAACTCCTTGGTGTATCCAAGCAGCGCACCGTTAAGGTAAATATTCTCACGAGCGGTAAGCTCCGGGTCAAAGCCGGCGCCGAGCTCAATCAGCGGTGCAATATTGCCGTGGACCTTAACCTTGCCCTCGCTGGGCTCCAAAACGCCAGCGATGATCTTGAGCATCGTAGACTTTCCGGAACCGTTGGTGCCAACAAGGCCAACGACCTCGCCGCGATGCACATCAAACGAAATGTGCTTAAGCGCACGGAACTCCTCAAAGAACAGCTCGTGCTTGGCGAGCTTAATAAAGTACTCCTTGAGGTTTGTAAGCGACTCAGACGCCATGTTAAAGATCATGGTGACGTCTTTGACCTCAACAGCAAGGGGCTGCTTGCTGTAATCAATAGCAGATTCAGTCATGAACAGCACTCCTTAGATATAGAGAATGAACTTGTGCTCGGTCTTATGAAAGACGGCGTAACCAATAACAAGAGCGACAACGGCCCAAGCAACGCACAAGCCAAACGTGAAAGCAGACGGTGCGGTATTAAACAGGAAGATATCACGCATAAACTGGAGGTAGTTGTACATGGGGTTCACTACCACCAACACCTGAATCCAATGTGCCATCTGGCTGATATAATCGGTCGTCCAGAAAATGGGCGTCAGATACATCCAGGCGGTGATAACAACGGTCCACAGGTGCATAACATCGCGGAAAAAGACCGCCAATGCCGACAGCATCAAACCAAGACCCATACAGAAGCACATAAGTAGGAGCAAGCAAACAGGCAACAGAATTAAATGCCAGGTGGGAACCACGTGGAACCAGAGCATGACCAGCGCAACGGCAACCAGCGAAAACGCGAAGTTCACCAAAGAGAAAAGCACCTTCTGAACCGGGAAAACCCATCGATGAACCTTGACCTTCTTGAGCAGAGAAGACGCCAAAATGATGGACATGAGCGCTTGGTTCGTCGACTCGGACATTACGGAAAAGGTAATGTTGCCTACAATTAGATACAGTGGATACATCTCGGGCGTGATGGACCCATTGCGGCTCTGACCGAAAATTGTCGAAAACACAATGGACATCACAATCATCATAAGAAGCGGGTTGAGGACTGACCACGCAACGCCTAAAACGCTGCGGCGGTACTTAATCTTAAAGTCCTTGGTAACAAGCTGCTTAAGGATAAACTTGTCTTTTTCGATATCGTTCTTAGCGTGAGAGGCCGGTTTAGCCACCGCTTTCTGACTCTCTACATTGTCAGCCACGGACTATCTCCTTGTCTCGTAAAACATAACATTGGAAAGTATAGCCCTCCCACGTTGACGATAACCCACCGCAACAAATCTGGAGAACTAACCCATATCTAATCAAAGGGTCAGGCGATAGGTATACTTTCGACCAGATTAGTCATTAAAGGAGGTCCTACATGGACTATTCGAATACCGCCGTCATAATCCCCTGTTACAACGAAGCGCTGACGATTGGCAAAGTTGTCGACGATTTTCATCGAGAGCTGCCCGGCGCAGTTGTCTATGTTTACGACAACAACTCTTCCGATGACACTTCGCATATCGCCAAGCAGCACGGGGCTAAGGTGCGCCACGAGCCCAGGCAGGGCAAAGGTAACGTGTGCCGCCAAATGTTCCGTGATGTCGATGCCGAATGCTACTTGATGGTCGACGGCGACGATACCTACCCCGCCGAAGCTGCCAAGTCACTCTGCAATCCCATCCTTAACGGCGAAGCAGATATGACCGTTGGCGATCGCCTGTCAAACGGCACCTATGCCGAAGAGAATAAACGAGCCTTTCACGGCTTTGGCAACAACCTTGTTCGTGCGATGATCAAATGGATTTACGGCTACAGCTTTGACGACGTCATGACCGGCTACCGAGCCATGAGCAAGCCTTTCGTCAAGACCTTCCCCGTCTTGAGCGAGGGCTTCCAAATTGAAACCGAGCTCTCTATCCATGCAGTCGACCACCGTTGGCGCATTCAAGACGTGCCAGTGGAGTATCGAGATCGACCTGCCGGCTCTGAATCCAAACTCAACACGGTCAGCGACGGCATCAAGGTCATCGCAATGATTGGGACGCTCTTTAAAGACTATCGTCCCCTCAAGTTCTTCAGTCTCATCGCGACCATCTTTGCCATCATAGGGCTCGCTCTCGGTATACCAATCGTCGCAGAGTACTTCCAAACCGGTTTAGTCCCCCGCTTCCCCACAGCTATGCTCGCGGCCTCATTCATGTTTCTGTGCGGCCTGAGCCTGGCAACGGGACTCATTCTCGACTCGGTCGCAAAGGTGGAAAGGAAACAGTGGGAGCTTCAGGCCTATAAATCCTATTCAAAATGAGAAGAGGTCCGGACTCAAATCCGGACCTCTTCTCATTTAAGTCCTAAATATTCTTCCCAAAACTCTCTCGATGTCATGTAGGGCATAGCGTCCCTCCATGCTTTCCCGACAGCCTCGCCCTCTTTACGATAGCGTGCCATCAGCTCATGCTGGCGCTTTCGGATTTCCTTAAACTTTGCGCGATCAATTGTGCGAACAGAACCCCTTTCGCGTGTTGCGTCAAGATAAATAAGGGATTTACAGCCAGTTGTACTACCCTCAATTCTGCAATCACCGTTTTTAACAACGTATCCGATTCTATTACCTAAAAGGAAATCAGGCAGATAATGCTTATCGTATGGCAGGGTTCGCCAGAGTTTCATAAACCGAGATGGTTGAAAATCAGTGCTCTTGTCAGAAAGAACCTCAGAAGTAACGCCAGCGGAGGCAAGGATCTCTGGATCAATATCATCCACGGATATCAGTTTTTCATTAAGTTTGCCCTTAGCAATCATGGTTGCAGCACCATCAAGGCTTTTGAGATATTCAGGACCACGTAGATAATCCTCAATACCATCCAAGATAAAGTCTGCTGCCTGATAATCAAGGTCACGAAGGTTTTGGCGAATAGCACGTTGGGTTCGCAGCACGAACAGACGTTCATCCGAGCACTCATCGAGAGCAATCATGGTAAAGAAATTGCGAATGTACTGATAGCAGTCTACAGACGGTCGAAAACGTCCCTCGAAGCTCGAATGCCAAACACAAATGCAATTCATAGTCATATATATAGGCTTATTTCGCATGCCGAATTCGACGTCGTCACAACGAATGAAAAACGGCATAGGCAGCCCATTGGCCTCGACGGCTTTAAGGGGCACGCAGCTGTACCACCAGGCACCGTAAGCTTGGTCTACTTCAACGCTCGTGCGCTCATTCTCAAGGAGATCATCAAGAGAACCGAGATTAAAATCTCTCTTAACACGACGGTATACTCCTATTCGTAAGACCTGAGACACATCCTCGTATTGACGAGACGGGTCCTCAAGCGAAAGCATAGCTCCATTGATGAAAGCGTCCTTATATTTTCCCCTCGCAAGGGAAAGTAGATTGAATGTACGGATCAGGCTCTCTGGCATGATGCGCACGTCATCATCCATCAGAATGACGTGCGTAAATTTACCCCGCTCTTCAGTGGCAGCCAAAATACCACGCGCAAACCCACCAGAACCGCCTGTGTTGGGATTGGGCAAAACCGTAACCAAATCATTTGAAAGAGCATCAACATTGAGCGTTCGGCCGTTATCCACGACAAACATATGGAAGCTATCAGCAGAAAGACAGTCCTCTGCAGCAATACCCGATTCGACAAGCGAGATATTTGGAAGAATATATTTCTCGTTCTTGAAGGTCGTCGTACATAAAGCGATTCGTACAGAATTAATACGATCAAAATCGACTTCCGTAGAATAGCACCCACTAAACAATTTCACGGAATGACCCAAGTTGGGCACGATGGCAAAACCAACAAGGTCCACTGCGCAAACGTCAATCGAAGCAGAAAACGGAGTCCGCCCCTCATAGACAAATTGAAAGTGTGAAAGCTCCTGCGGAGTAGTCTCATCGGAAGCCACTCCAAGAACAATGACCTCTCCCTCACCCTCAAGTTCAAGATTTAGCTTTAAATTATCGAGACCAGCGTACTGCCTCCACTTGCAAACAGAACAGGCATTAACATAGGTCAAAAACCCGAGACGTCCTTCGAACTCAATGCCTGAAGATCCAACTTGGGAAATATTCACATCGGACGACGCGCAATAATACAACTCAGGATGCGCGGTCGCATGCTCATCAACCTGTAGAATTATGTTAGCCAGCTTAAAGTTCATTCATTCTTCCTGTATCTGAAAAGGACCTCAATGGCCCATATAACGAAACATAGGGTATCGGAACAGCGAGCGGATCGGACAGTTCAGCGCACGACAGCGTATTGCTTCTGGCTACCAATTTGACGCGCACGGGAACCCAGATAACTATTTCAACGCCACCCAATCCAACTTGCGCATCTGCTCCATTGTCGACCGCAAACCATTGTCGATATTATAGCGAGCCCTCCACCCTAGACCTCGAGCTTTTGAGCCATCCATAAGGGCCAAAGTAGCTACAGAATAACCCGCTGCTTCCCGAGCATCGGGCAAATCGAAGACAACATTTACGCCTCCATTTTTAGCAACATGCTCGGCAAGCTCCTTCAAAGCAATATCAGACTCCGAATCTGCAAGATTGTATGCCTCGCCATCTAAACCGAGCAACATCACGTACAGTAGGCCAGACACAACATCCGCAACGTGCAGATAGGAAAACCTTTGCGTCCCTTCGCTTTTGAGTACAACGTCTTTACCGGCAAGAGATCGACGCATAAACTGGGATAAAGCTTTTGAATCGTCATTCAACAGAGTTGGACCGTAGACACGAGCGATGCGTGCAATTACGGCCTTAACGTCCCTCTGGGAACGATATGCCTGGCACATGGCTTCACCCAAACGCTTGGATTCGTTATAGCACGCACGCAAAGTATTACAGTCAATATTTCCACAATATTGCTCATCGAAGCGTTCAACGTCACCGCGATTCTGACCGTAAATCTCAACGGACGAAGCAAATAGTAATCTAGCGCCGCTGTCGGCAGAGAACTCAAGTAGGTTCTGAAGCCCGTCGACGTTCGTACGAATAGTGCCTATTGGATCAGACGAGTACTGACGGGGATGCGTGGAGCTCGCTAGGTGCAAAACAAAGTCAGCTGAACAAGTCGGACGATAGCCAGCGGACGAAACGAAAGCCTCCTCAAACGAAAAGTGGCATGACTCAAAGTACGGAAGTCTCAGTCGGGCCTTTTCGATACTGCGACCCAACGCAACAATATTGCAATCTAATTCAGCCGTCTCATTCTTTCTCATCAGAACGTCAATGAAAAACGCACCAATCATTCCGGTCGCACCGGAGACAACAGCCGTCTTCCCCTTTAGGTCATTCCAAGGAAGATCGAGATTGCATACGGCATCAAGATCGGCAACGTATTCTGTGCAGGCCAATCTATTCATCACGAGCCTCTTTCTCCGCAGCCCATGCACGGAAGAATTCAAGATTCTCAGGCGTAGTAAGCTTAATATTCCTGTCGGAACCAGCGGCAAAGTTAAGCCTAACTCCCAGCTGGACCATCATCGTATTCGTATAGTTAGACCCGTCAATTCCCACGCCTTTCTCGAACGCCTCATGATACTTGGAGTCAAGAAGGTCGAAACGATATGCCTGAGGGGTCGAAACACGACGGAGCGTTTCACGCGGAATATACTGTGTGGTGGTGGTTGGGTCTTCCTCATCAATGATAAAAATCTGCTCGTTATAGGGCATGCTTGTCACGGCATTCCCATGACTCTTCGCCACACGAATAACATCGGTAATAACCTCGGGATCGAGCATGGGGCGCACGCCATCGTGCACGATACAAATATCATCCTCAGAGAGTTTGCCTTCGAGGTTGTACACGCCGTTACGAATAGACTCTTGACCCGACGTTCCGCCTTTAACGATCCACTTTAACTTATCAATCTCGTATTGTTTCGCATACGCGACAAGAACCTGTTCCCAGCCATCCAGGCAAACTACCTCAATCGAATCCACAAGCGGATGGTTCTGAAAGGCCTCGAGGGTATAAACAATGACAGGCTTCTCCCCCACATTAATAAACTGCTTAGGAATCTTCTGCCCCATACGCGAGCCAACTCCACCCGCAATAACGATCGCACATATCGCCATGACTTACTCAACTTTCTCTCGAGTGAACCACTGCATCAAAGATATCAGACCCGTTATAACTCATTATGTGAATATCATTGCACGCGCAAAGCACGCGGGCGAAGAACCGAACATAATTGCATCGTTAGATTAAAGCATTAAACATGCTAATCTAACGATGTATTCGCTACGATGCTAGTAGCAGGTATTAAATAACTCCACGATAGTTAGGAATTCATATCTAATGTCAAGCAAGCGAATGGCCAATTGGGATTTAATCAGATCAATCTCAATGTTTTTGGTTGTAGTCGTACACACGGCAGGCTACCTTGGACCCGTTCATGGCACATCAGTCCAAGGAGTAATGGGAGAGTTCGCTCTAATTTGTGATCCGATCTTCTTTACATTGTCGGGATACTTTGCCATTAGGCCTCTTAAGCATTCCTATAGTTACTATCTATCAAATAAGGTTCGATCGATTATTCTCCCCCTATTTACATACACTATTCTTGTTTATTTGTATGGCACATTGACTGGAGGTGTCACGCTCAGCCCAAGCGCATTCCTGGAATGGACGGCTGGCGTATTGGCGAGTAGTTACTGGTTTATCCCTTCACTCATACCTTATCTAATTATTGCGCCTTTTCTATACCGGATGTTTTCTTCACTTGAAAAAAAAGAAGTTAGAACACTCGGATATATAATGATTGTAGCGTGCGCATATGGAATTTTTCAAACACTAATTGGCTCATTTTTGCCAAATTCACGTTTGGCAAAAATCGTCAACGTTTTAAATTTTATTTTACCATCGGGATCGCAAGTAATTCTTGGAAGCTACTTTACATATTTCTGTTTGGGATATTTCGTTAAGATACTCCCTGAATACCTAGAACCGAAAAAAGTTAGAGCAATTGAGTACTCTGGGATTATCTGTTGGATTGCAGGCGCACTCTTAACGCATTTTGGTTACCAGAGATCAGATCCGAGCTATTTATGGTTACCGGTAACTGCAGCCATATTCTTATTGTTCAGTAAAATGAGCATCAAAAGCGCCTCGATTTGCAAAGCACTAAGTTGGACAGCAAGGCGTTCCTATTCAATATACTTACTGCAAGTAACAACAATAGGCATTGTATTCACACCACTAGTCAATAACGGTTTTTTGGGACAAGAGACGACGCTAGCAACAATCATACGCTTGCCGCTTTTCTTGATTGCACTTTTATCGGCATATCTTTTGGCATTATTGATAGCAAGCGTTGTCGACTCTTCAATACTTAGGTTAATACAAGCTGGATACACAACACTTGTCAAGAAGCTATGCCGTGCCAAGTGTTGAGCCCAAAGGAAGGGCGTGCTGCCTAACCAAGCAACCAACAGCACGCCCTTACACAAATAGTGTCAAAACCATCTCATCTTATGCTAGCTTAGAAGCCGCTGAAGTGCACTTTCGGTAGCGCTATCAGCAGCATCGGTATGCTTAAAATGGGAAGCAATATCATTTGGAAGACTAAAAGGGTCGCCATAATGCTTCGTTAGCAATTCCATGTACCTAGAGGGCGCCTTGATTTGCATTCCCTCAAACTCGAGGTCGATAAGAGGGAATATTTCGTCTAGCGGCGAAACCCAATGGAAATTGTCAACACCAACGGTGTTGTCAATCGACCAGACAACTGCCTTTGCATCGCACCTATCACACACAAGACCAGCTGTCTTTTCCTCATTTATCGCATTCGAAAATAAAGAATCGACGATGTCCATATTGGGATCAGTGGCAGGAACGCACGACTTATCGATCCAAGACGAAAGACAAGATTCATTGCGCATGCGTTTAACCATTGCCTCACGAATTTGAAGTTGTTGGTCGTAGATTTTAACGTTGTCGGTTGACGCCCAGTCAAAAATAAAAATGTCCAAGAATAAGGGGACAGATTCGTCCGCGTATTGGAATCTCACCTGACGGCACTGGACAAATCCATCAAAAGCAACTGAAACACGGAATCGGTCGTGAGATTGGACCAGACCTATCAAACGCTCAATATCCTCACGCAGCATTCCAAGATCGATATCGTCATCCCAGGGAATAAAACCACTATGGCGCGCCGCCCCAAGCAAGGTTCCACAGGTAGCGAAATATGGGATGTCATTATCCCTGCACAGGGAGTCAAAGTCAGCCAACAACTTAGCCGATCCAAGCTGAAGCAGCCTCAAGCTGCCCGTGGCGGCAGGGAGCGATGTAAAGAAGCGCTTTTTAGCTTCGATTAGCGACTCTCCTTCCTTGCGATAACCTTCCCAGGCAAAGAGCATGACCCTCTCGTCATGGGATTTAAGATCGTCCCTCAGCGCTTTGACTTCATTTAGAAGCTGAACACTTACATCCCAATGCAGCTCATCGTGAATACTGCGCGCCTCAGAAGCCCATAGCATATTTGTCTTAATATCTTCAACGTCCTTCGAAAGCAATGCGAAGCGCGATAAAGAAACAGGCAGAAGTTTCTTAACAAAATTCTTCATGTCTTAAACAACCTCATTACCAATTAGCAATCGGAAATAGAGTTAGTTAACCACGTCCAGTCAACTTATAAATAAGACGTTGAGCAGAGACATACGCCTTGGACTCAGCAATTCTGCGAGCAAGTCTCTCGACAGCGACCGCTCGCTTCTTTCGATCGCCGTATAAAGGCAGCAGATAATAATAAGGCTCATCATATGCAGAGCACTCCTTTATCAGCCCATGGTTGATGGAGGCTTGAATAGTAACGAGCTGTTCGTAAACTCCAGGATCCTTAATCTGTTTTAAGATGGCGTCTGAGTAGTCGCGGTTAAATCGATTGGCTATCGTTACGTATAGCTCGCGCATTTTCAGCCTATCGGCCACAGCAAGATTTTGTCCCATGCCCCAAAGCATGTCTCTGACTCTAGCAACGGTCCACTCGGTCTCTTTGTACCCAACCCTATAATGGTATACGTCCACCGGTACGACCCTACAGCCGCCCGCCTTTTCCACCGCACGCAAGAAAAAGACAGGATCTTCATACCAGTTCAACTGGGGGAAGCGAACATTTCCATCGACAAACAGGGACGAGTCGTACATGAAACGAATCCACCCGTAGTCAGTCCAAATATGCTCGAGGGGCACTTCGCGCTCGCAAGAAACATCATAGAAAGACTCATCAAATGAAAACTCAGACTTAATCTTTCCGGACGGCTTTAGCAATGAAAGAGAGCCGCCACAGATGAGAGCTCCCGACTTATCCATCGCATCGATCAAATCGGAAAACACATGGTCAGTAGCAAATATATCATCGGGATCGATGAAAATAAGGTGCTTGCCTCTAGCCAGCTCAATACCTCTATTTCGGGCAGATCCAGCGCCGCAATTAAACTGACTCCAGACACGAACACGCGAGTCACGAGATGTGACCTCTTCCAGCAGGTCCAAAGAGCCATCAGTTGAGCCGTCGTTAATAAGCAATACTTCAAAATCTTTAAAAGACTGCTGAATCACAGAATCCAGGCACTCTTCGAGATACTTACTAACATTGTAAACGGGGACGACTACGGACAAGAAAGGCGAATTATCCGAGCCGGTATTAGGAGTAAGCAGCGCATCAACGCTAGCCATGGAATAGTATTGTTCGCGCAAACGACAAGCCTGGTCCCAATCGAGAGCCGAAAACCCCTTGCGGACCGAAGACCACACGGAGAGGAGCTGTCCGTAAAGCAGTCGTACCTTTTCATAGGGCTCAGACATGTCAAACAAACAGCTTGCCATTTCTTTTGCATCATCTATGGCAATGCCGAAAGCCCCGCCCTCGAGAGCACAAGAGGAACAAAGCAAAGACGCCCAATTATCCGGGAGCCGCTTAATTTGATTTAGATCCAGTTTCGAAATTGCACGAAGTGCAGCCGTCACAAGCGTAGAAGAACCCTCGACCCGCAGCTCAACGTCTCGAAGGGCATAGTTCTTACCGTCAGTTGAATAAACATCTTCGCCATCAGCGGTAGCAGCAAGATCGTCAAAATTGGCGTCTCTCGCAGCAAGGGCAACAATAGAAATGTTCTCAGCACGGCACGCGTCCGCATCACAATGGCCCAGAAGGCGATGCTGAAGAACGTCAGCGTCGCTGCGAAGTCTGCCCATACCTTCAAATTCATTTTTAAGCTCAAATACAAGGGAGTCAGAATCAGGCGAGACAACAAATACCTCGTCATCATTTGATAACTTATCGAGCAAAGCACGCACGGACGTTTTTGCGTCCGCAACCGAAAGCGCGTTACAGCAAACTAAGATGGATCGCCTAGGCTCAGTGGACCCATATTGCTCCAAGAAATAAGCCTCAGAATCATTGGTCATTCTATTTAAGCGAGCCAAGGTGCGCGAGTCGAATCGATCGGAATCAATTAGACCCGCTGCTTTAATCTTACTAAATTCCTCGACATATCTTGGATAAAAACGTTGTTGCAGCTCAGGAGCAAGACGATTTAGATTCCAGAGATAGCCCTCGTATTGTTGGCGGGGAATCCAGTACTTAATAATTTGAAACTTATCGTGGTCTCGTTTGGCGTAATCCCAAACCTCAGCGTATTCATCACACACGCAAAAGAGTTTGTTCTGATTCTTTACAGAAGAGTTGGCGTTATCGATGCGGTAATGGAGATATCCATCTTTAAGCAGCTTGACTCTGTCTGCCGCATAAAACGCTTTGAAATAGAAAGCCGTATCCTGGAACGAAGCCCCTGGCGTAGGCAGGAAACGCACTTCATCCTTATCGATCATCGATTTTTTATAAATGCTAGTCCAAATTGCAGGCTGGCACATAAAGACGCGCGGATTATCGATTGGATGAAAGACCTTGTCGTACGAACCGCAGGCAGCAAGATTTTCGACCAGATAATCGCACGACGAGTCCTCTCCCGTACGATGGGCATAGTAATTTGAACGGACGACGTCGAGATCATTTTTAGCCGCTTCTTTATAAAGCGTTTCGAACATATTAAGAGAGGCAAAGTCGTCGGACTCAACGATTCCGATATACTCGCCACGAGCAAGTTCAATGCCTTTGTTCATCGAATCGCCGTACCCGCTATTGGGCTTATCAATTACAACGATACGCTCATCCCGTCGCTCGTATTCGCGAATAATTGACAAGGATGAATCGGTTGATCCGTCATTAATGCAGATGATTTCAATTTCGCGAAGCGTCTGATTTACCAGACTATTAAGGCACTCGCGCAAGTAGCGCTCAACATTGCATATCGGCACCAAAATCGAAACTTTAGGATTTTTCAACATAGCCCACCGTTAACGTAACGAATACTACGGGTCTAATACTATCATCCACTTCGTATAATTAGATAAAACTCATTGTCCGAGAAGCCCGTAAAGGAGAATCCCTTTGTTTCCTCTAACAGCGTTCCTCATTGCGCTTGCAGTCCTCTACCTTCCTGGCTGCATTATTTGGAACAACCGCTTTGACAATCCAGCAGCGACTGCCGCAGCGGCGCCTCCAACGAGTATTTTTGCATATGTGTTAGTCGGCATCTTGTGTTCGAAATTACATATTGCCATCTCAGCGATTAGCATATTTCCTTTCACAGTTTTATTTTCAATTGGCATCTCTCTATTCTTCCTGATTATTTCAAAGACTAGGAAGACAAATCCTTCCATAGCCAAGCCTAATGGACAGGATTTCTTACCTCTATTAATTTGCATAGGAACCGGCTTCGTCTTTGCCTATTGGTTCTTTTCACACTCCTTGGCAGACTGGTCCCATCTAACTCAATCCGAAGACAACATCCGTCACTATGCCTACGTACGCAGCCTTCTCAACTCAACGGATTGGTCGACGCTAAACGTGTCCATGTATGGAATAGGCGTTTCTCAATCGCTCAACCCCTATTTATCCCAGATCGGAGGATTTTATCCCCTTGGATGGCATATTCCGTCTGCTATTACCTGCGCACTGGCAGCGACCAGCATAGGAATTGGAACAAATGTAGTTAATTTCACTCTTATCGGCATTTCACTGCCTCTGGGATCTTATTACTTAATTAGCCAAGTATTTCCAAATGAATCAAAGCTGCGCGTCGCCACCGGAGCCATCGTTTCTCTGGTTTTACCGGCATCACCCTGGGTATTGCTCGCAGTATGGCCTCTATTTCCTAATCTTGCCACAATGTGTCTTGTCCCGGCTGCAGCCGCCTTATTTATCGATGCAACAACTGATTCAAGCGCTTATAGGTCAACGAAAATCGCCAGCTTTATTCTGTGCTGTGGCGGAATAAGCGTCACGCAGCCCAACGGCATTTTCGTGTGCGCCGTATTTCTTATTCCTTATACCGTATGGATCTGCTCCAAGTATGCCGGAGAAAGACAATTTGCAAATATACTTGGAAAAGATAAAACTAAGTTGATTGTCGGCTCCGCTGCGAGCCTTTCCATCTCATTAATATGGTTATTTATATATAAACTTCCACCTTTTCAGGGCGTAGTTTCTTACTACTGGAGCCCGATAAGCACGATTTGGCAAGCGATGGTCGACTGCCTAATTACTGCTTACCCCATTCAGCCGGCAAATATTTTTGTAGCATTGCTCTGCGGGGCAGGAGCCCTACTCTTGCTTCGCAAAAAGCTTTTTTGGCCAGTTATTTCATGCTCATTGGCAGTTATTCTCTATGTTGTTGCGGCGGCTTTTGGCGATAACATTATTAAACATGTGCTGGCCGGCTTTTGGTACACTGACCCGTACAGAGTTGCAGCAATGCTGGCCTTCTGCTGCATTCCCATAGCGTATTCTGGATTCACTTTACTTTTAGTGGCAGTCAAAGCAATCGCTGATCGTCTTGATATGCCAAGCAGGTCCCACATCGTTACCATTGCCGCGGTCCTCGCGCTCTTTATTGTGTTTGCACTACCCTCTTTTGCTGTCAGAGGTATCGCGGAAATTACCACTCCCTATTCGACCATGACAGCAAACATGAGAGGATTCACGAGGGTTGAGGAAGGAGCAATTCTAACTGACCTTAAAATTGAATTCCTAAAAAAAGTTGCTGCGATCACTGGTCCCGACGCTGTAATCGCTAACATCCCATATGATGGAAGCTGTTTTGCAAAAGGCGTCGCAAACCTTAATCTGCTCTTCTGCAACGATGAAAACTACAGCGAATCAACCACAAGCAACTGGGCAATTGACCTCCGGTCGAATCTTTGTAATTACGCTAGTTCAAATTCGACAAGGGAAAATGTTCACGGCAAGAACGTTCAGTATGTTCTCAGCCTCGAAGCGGACACTAAGAATTTGAAATTATGGTATCCAGCCTTTGAACAGTCAAATTGGACAGGAATACTCTCGGTAACCAATTCAACCCCGGGTTTTGAGTTGATACTGCAAAAGGGGGATATGGCTCTCTACAAAATAACTGAGTAGTTAGCAGCCAATTCCTGCGATAAGCATCGCGCCGTTTATGTTAAGTCAACAACATTTAAGATTTATTAGCACTATATGACCGAAAGGGAAACCATATTCATGTGGGTATCTTTTATAGCTGCTTTTCTTTGTGGAATTTTGACAATGGCAGTTCCAGGCTACTTCATTTCGAGAACAATGCTCAGCAATCCTTTGCATGCAATCGCATTCTCACCAACAGCTTCTATCGCGCTGTTCTTACTTGTAGGCTTAGCAATTTACCCTGTTAGCATATCTGCAGGCAATTTCTATTTAATAACATTAATCTTTAGTTTAATAATCTTTCTTCTCTTCAGAAGAACAAGGGCCGCAATAGACATAGATCAATGTTCGACGCTATTACTCTATGTGTTTATGGGAGCAGTCCTGACAGTTTTAATATTTCTTCGGAATATTGATGGACCATCATCTTATTCTGTGCAAACCGACACCACTTTCCATCTATCGTGCGCGAAAGCAATGCTTGACTCCGGGAGATACTCGATTCTCCATGCTTCAGAATATCCAGATTTGATGTCTACAGGCCAAGGGGTATTCTATCCTGCGGCCTGGCACATTATTACCGCTATCACAAGCGGAATATCCAAAACAAATATCCTTATTGCCCACAATGCAATCAATTTCATTATCTGTGCATTTGTATACCCTCTTTCAACATGGCTATTTCTTTCTGCCATATTCAAGAGCGATAAAGGATTTAACTATGCAGGAGGAATTGTCTGCAACCTTTTCTCCTATTTTCCCTGGGCGTTTTTAATTGTTGGACAATTAGACTCAAATCTGTTGTCGAATGCTATTTTGCCTAGTTTTCTTTCCATTTTCTATCAACTAGTAACGTGCGGCGAATTTCCAGCTGACAAAACAATCAACAAATCAAGGATGGGTTTTCCATACGCTGATCCAACTTTATTATGTACTGCCTGCATCTCATTCATTGCACTTGCTGGGTCGCAGACTAATGCGATTTTCTCCGCAGGCGTTATTTGCATCCCACTGATTATTCAGTTTTGTTGGAAAACGATGGGGCGACACACAAACAGAATCAGCTTGCAGATTCTTGTTTCATCTCTAACGGCTGGACTAATCGTCATTCTTTGGCTTTTAGTTTATTCCCTTCCATTTATCCAGCCTATAGTAAACGTGTATAGAGAACCCACTGCATCACCACTAGAGGCTCTTAAATACATCCTTCTCTTAAAATTCGGGCAGCCAGTTAACGCACAGCCGGTACTAGGACTATTTGTAGGAATTGGATTTATAAGCGCATTCTTTAATAAAAAGTTTAGATGGCTTTCAATCTCATACGTTTTAGTTGCTGCTCTGGCATTCATATGTATGTCGCTCGATCATCCACTTCGTCAATTGTTATGCGGCTTCTGGTACTCAGGTATAGTTAGACTGAACGGAACGCTGGCAATAATAGCCTGTCCACTTGCCGCAATCGGACTATATAAATTGATTGATTTATTTACAGCGCCCATATTCAATCGTGAAAGATGCAAACCAAGCCATTTAACAATTCTTTCAGTCGCATTTTGCACGGTCGTTCTTTTTGTTTTCGCTTATCCCAAAACTATGTCCTACAGCAAAAACAACTACAAATATCTATGTGACCAGATACGGGCAGACTACTCTTTATTGTCAAGCGTTTCTATTTCACCCGCTGAAAGGCATTTTATAGACAGCGCAAAGCAGATCATCGGAAATGATCGGGTGATTAATATCCCCTCAGACGGCAGTATCTGGTTATACGCAACCGACAATATCAATATAATCTCTCGTCAGTTTTACTCAACGCCCTATAAGGAATATGAACTATTTAAAACTTCGCTTTGCGAGATATCTAATAACAAGCAGGTCTACGACGCAATACAAACATCGAGCGCACGATACGTGCTCATACTCGACGAAACGGTAAATATTGGCTATTTTGATCCAAGCGATTGGAAAGGAATACTAAACATCACAGACGAAACCGCTGGATTCACATGTCTGCTCTCCGATGGCAGTATGCGACTATATCAAATAGAATAAGTTACTTATAGCGCCCGATTCAAAGTAAGTCGACCAGACATCAAGAAATCTGAAACAGTTAATAATCCATGCCGCCTCGACCTTATCTGAAAGCTCGAGTCTGAAGCCTATCATCTTCTCGGCATTGTGCCTCGCGGTAACCATTACGTCTATTCGCGCCGCCATTCTACAGCCAATCGGATTCGGCATCCACAACGGTGTTCACAATCTAATCAATGAGACACCTAAGAGGTTCCCGAATATTGGCAGCGTCATCGAAACAAGACTTAGAGAATGTCCGGCAACGGTTCTGGTTAGATTTCCAATAAATCTTCCTCCGTCATAAAGCCTGCTATTGTGGTGATTCCAAATTCTAGGACGGAGACTGCATTACGCTACCGGACACAGGGTTCTGCCCTTAAACCAACATTTGCGATATGATTTTTATCTACTTCCGTATCTCTCGAAGCGCAATGGATTGCGTTAGCTCATTGATTCTTTCTTCCTGTTTCGATAAACGCAAAGAGCTTGAAAAATCTCTCATAACGAGTACGGCGATAACATAAAGAAATACGAAATTCGATGCCGACATAAAGCCAAGCTTATTGGAAACAAAAATAGCAATGTCAGGAAATACTCCAAGTAAAACAAAACTAAGGCTGAATAACAGCCAAAATAGAGAGTCTAGCACCTGCATTTGCGACTTTTTCAATTTTCGTATAACAAAGAAGAAAACCAGCACTGCGAAAAAGATGAGAAGTGCCCGAAGTGTCAAAGACATATAAGATCACCTAAACCACTGAACAATTAAAAGCGTAGCAAACACCCGTGCCATATATTGAACAGACCTGACGGGATTGAGATAACTCTCCCCTCCCTGACGTTCTCGCATTTCAACCTGAACTTCGGATACGGAATAACCTTGCTTCAGGAACAGTGCAATTGTTTCAGGCTCAGGATTAAGCGTATTATCGTAATAAAACTTTTCAAGAATAGAGCGACTAAATAGCCTGAATCCCGATGTGGGGTCGCTAACTCTAGTTCCAGTTAGCATTTTAATTAACACGGTAATCAAACGAGACCCAAGCATTCGTAGAGACTTATCCTTACGGACAGTCAAAAACCTAGAACCGATTACAATGTCAGCTTTATCAACCATAGCCTTTTCAATAAGCTTAACGATATATTCCGGTCTATGCTGGCCATCGGCGTCAAATTGGATCATGTAGTCATATCCATGATCCACTGCATAGCGAGCCGCAGTTTGAAACCCAACCGTCAGACCACAATTGATTGGCAAATCGATAACATTGCATCTTAGTTCTCTGCATATATCTAACGTTGCATCATGAGAACCATCATTGATAACTATGAAATCAAACTCATCTGGAACAGATTCTAACTCAACAATAGTTTTTTCTATACACTCTTCCTCGTTAAACGCAGGAATGGCAACGAGGACTTTAGCACCATCAGACACAGTTAAACCGTTCTCTAAACTTAAGCAATACCGGCAAATGCTTTACACCCATTGAAAATTAACACTAATACTCGATGCGGCAAATTCATCACTTTGCATATCGCCATACATGATACAACTACCCGGCAGAGCATCAAAATCGCGCATCGCAGCCAACAACATACCCGGCGCCGGCTTGCGACAGTCGCACGGACCCGTGTAGTCGGGGTGGTGCGGGCAGAAGTACCTAGCGTCCACCTGCACGTCGAGCCTCTCGAGATCGTCCTCCATGTATCGGTGCAGGCGGCGCATGTCGGCCTCGGCGTATAGGCCCTTGGCGATGCCGGCCTGGTTGGTCACCACGATGACCTTATAGTCCGGGTCGTCGGAGAAGCCGCGCATAATGTCGACCGTCGAGGGGATCAGCTCCAGCTTCTCCGGCTCGTAAAGATGCCCAGTATCCACATTGATCGCGCCGTCACGGTCGAACATAGCGAGCTTCCACGACTTTTCGAACGATCCACGCATTGTCTGGGCGAGCTCGAAATCCCCGGGCACGCCGATGTCGATGAAAGCTCGAAAGGAGCCACTCTCTGTTGTATCCGGGCATCGCTGTGTTCCCTATTCCTTCCAAAACAAGCCAATTCGATCGATATCCTCTTTAACTAGGATCTCGCCGTGCTGGACCTCAATCACGTGAAGATCGCCGCCGACTGCCCGCGCCGAATGCGGCATTCCTGAAGGAATCTGCACGACGGAGCCAGCACGAACTTGCTGCACCAGACCGTCCAACACGACCTCGCCGGTGCCGGAGATGACCGTCCAGACCTCCCCGCGGTGCATGTGGCGTAGGTAGTCCAGCTGACCGCCCTCGCGGATGATCAGCTCCTTGGTGAGTGCCTTCGCCCCGTCGGGGAAGACGCTGCTGTCTATGACTCGGTACTCGCCCCAGGAGCGCTGCTCGTACATGGGGCGACTCTCCGCGACGGCGTTAACCTCGGACTTGATGTTGGCCGAAGCCTCCTTGCCGGAGACGAGAATGCCGTCTGGCGTCGCCACCACGACAGAGTCCGTGATGCCGGCGACCACCATCGGAAAACCGGTCTCGTTGATCACGTGGACGTTCTCGCACGTCTTGGCGTCCACCACGACGCGGCCGGAAGTGTAGTCCGCCATCTCATCGGTCAGCGTGTTCCAGGTGCCCAAGTCCTTCCACTCGCCCGCGTAGGAGACCACGCCGATGGACGACGCCCTCTCCACGACCTCGTAGTCGAAGGAGTTCTTGGGTAGCTCGGCGTAGCGCGAGCGGAACTCCTCAAAAGTGTCGCAGGACAGGTACCTGGCGGTGAGGCCGGTGAGCCAGCCGAGCCTGAACGCGAACACGCCGCAGTTCCAGAGGGCCCCTTGGGAGATGAGCTCCCGCGCAGTCCCCTCGTCGGGCTTCTCGGTGAAGCGCTCGACTCGGCGGGGCCAGCCCTCACCCGCCGCGGGCACGATGTAGCCGTACTTGCCGCTGGGGTAGGTGGGCTCCACGCCCATGAGGACCAGCTCGGCGAAATCCGACTGGACGGCCTCGTCGAGCCTCACGACGCTGTCGTAGTACGCCTGCTCGGCGTAGCTGTCGATGGGCATGACGATAACGGTGTCACCCTCGCCGGCGCCCTGCTCGAGCGCGAGCTGCGCGCACGCGAGCATGATGGCCGGGGCGGTGTCGCGGCGCTCGGGCTCGAGGACGAGCGCGTAGCCGCCCTCAACCTGTCGGCGGATGGACTCCTCCTGGCTGGCACAGGTGGCGATGGTGATGTCGATGTCGGCGTCGACGGCGCCGATCTGGCCGAAGACGCGCTGGACCATAGAGACGTGGTTGCCGTCCGCGTCGCGCAGGACCTTGAGGAACTGCTTGGAGCGGGTGCTGTTGGAGAGCGGCCACAGGCGCGTGCCCGAGCCGCCGGAGAGCAATACGAGGTGGATCATTATCGGGTTCCTCCCAAGATCGAGTTGGCGTCCGCGGCCAGCGCGGCGAGCCTGGCCTCGGACTCGGCACGGTCGGCACCCTTAGCGAACACGTAGGCCTTGGCCTTGGGCTCGGTGCCGCTGGGGCGGAACAGGACGCGCGAGCCGTCGGCGAGCCTGAACTCGAGGACGTCGGCCTCGGGAAGGCGCTGGGGCTCATCGGTCGGGTTGACGACGGGCATCGGCACGCCGCGGGCGTAGTCGATGCTTTCAGCAATGGCGAGCCCGCCGATCTGACGCGGCGTGTCCGCTCGGAGTCCGCCCATCATCGCCACCATGTCGGAAACGCCCTCGGGGCCCTCGTATGCCTGGCCAAGCAGAGCGCTCGACCAGTAGCCGTATTCCTCATAGAGGCGCCCCATGGCCTCGTAGAGGTCCATCCCCATCTTCTTCCAATGCGCAGCGAGCTCGCAGATGAGCATGGAGGCGACCACGGCGTCCTTGTCGCGCACAGAGGTGCCCGCGAGGTAGCCGTAGGACTCCTCGAAGCCCATGAGGAAATCGCCCTCGCGCCCCTCGGACTCCAGCACGCCGACCTGCTCGCCGATGAACTTGAAGCCTGTGAGCGTGCGGCGCAGCTCGAGGCCGCGGGCGCGGGCGATATCGTCCGCCATGGGCGCGGACACGATGGTGGTGCAGGCGACCACGCGGGACATGTCGGCACCGGACCCGCTCGCCCTGGAGGCGAGGAAGTCGAGCAGGAGCAGGCCCACCTCGTTGCCGGTGAGCAATTTGTACTCACCTGCATGCGGGACGGCGATGCCGACGCGGTCGGTGTCAGGATCTGTCGCCAGGAGCAGGTCGGGCTTCGCCCTGTCGCAGTACTCGAGCCCGAGTTTCAGCGCCTCGCGCACCTCGGGGTTGGGGTACGGGCAGGTCGGGAAGTCACCGTCCTGGACGCACTGCTCGTCGACGGTCGCGACATCGGCCACGCCGATTCCCTCGAGCACTCGGGACACGCACTCCAGGCCGACGCCGTGGAGCGGGGTGTAGACGATGCGGAGCGCCGAGCAGTCCTCGCCCGTGGAGACCTCGAGCGTCTCCTCTATGTAACGGTCAAGAACCCTCTCGGGAACCCATTGAACGAAACCCTCCTCCAGGGCCCGGTCGAACGGCACCGCCTTGACGCCATCGAAGCAGTCGACGGGGTCGATGGCCGCCTGGATGGCCTCCGCCGCCTCGACGGTGATCTGGCAGCCGTCGGGGCCGTAGACCTTGTAGCCGTTGTATGCCGAGGGGTTGTGCGAGGCTGTGATGTTGACGCCGGCCGAGCAGCCCAGCTCGCGGACGGCGAAACTCAGCGCAGGGGTGGGCTCGACGCGCTCGAACAGATAGGACTTGATGCCGTTGCCGGCGAGCACCTCAGCCGCCCGGCGCACAAACTCCTCGGAACCGTGACGGGTATCGCGGCAGAGCGCGACCGTCGGGTTCTCAAAGGTGCTATTCAGGTAATCCGCCAATCCCTGCGTAGCCTTGCCGACGGTATAGACGTTCATACGGTTGGGGCCGAGCCCGAGCCTGCCACGCAGGCCGCCGGTACCGAAGGCCAACTCGCGGAAGAAAGCGTCATCAATCTGTTTTTCATCAAGCATTTGAAGTTCGTTTCGTTCTGAATCGCCGCAACAAGTAAGCCATGAATCAAAAGAATCCCTATGCTTGTTGAAGAACTCAGGGCTGTCAGTTCCTCCGCCGAAGAACGACATGCGGAATGGCGTGCGAGTGATGATCATTTCAAAATACTCCTATTGTTACACAGCATGAACGCACGGCAAATACACTTTCAGCTCTTCCTCCCAGTCGGGCATATGAAAGCCCGCAGCCTCAAGTTTAGAAAGGTCAAGGGTAGAGTGAGCCGGTCGCGGAGCAACAGGAACCTCTTCACTCGAGCGATAGTCGGCTGTGGAGACGGGGATGACTCTGTCGCCGTTCCCGTTAACGACATCGAAGACCAACTTAGCGATATCCGCCCATGACCTGATAGCACCCGAGCCGGTACAGTCATAGGTGCCGTAAGAGGCATGCGCGCCCAACAAGTAAAAGATAGCAGCGGCAAGGTCGGGCGCGAAGGTAAGACGACCGAATTGGTCATCGACGACGGCTATCTTCTCAAGCTCGTCATCTTGGTTAGCAATGCGGTCAGAAAAGGTTTTCATAGTCTTAACGAAGTTGTGTCCCTCACCAATGACCCAGCTAGAGCGAATAATGTAATGACGAAGGCAGCCAGCCACGGCGATGTCACCGGCAGCTACGGTTTGACCAAAGACGGAAAGGGGGCACATAGGCTCCTCTTCGTTATGGATTTCAGCTGTGCCGTCGAAGACGTAGTCGCTGGACACGTGCGCGAGGGTGATCCCGTGCTCGGCACAGGTTCGCGCGAGCAGAGCCGGGCCGGTCGCGTTCGCCTTCCATGCAATCGCGCGGCCCTCGGGGGTCTCGGCTTTGTCGACCGCGGTGTAGGCGCCGCAGTTGATCACGGTGCCGTAGAGCGACCAGTCGTATTTGGAATAGGCCTCCGGGTCGGACATGTCGAAGGTGTCGATGTCGCAGAAGTCGAAGTCCTTGGCGACGCCGCGCTCCTCGGCGAGCTTGCGCACCGCATGGCCCAGCTGGCCGTTGCAGCCGGTGACGAGGGTGCGTCTGGGCGCCATGGGGACAACGTCGACGAGCATCGGATGGTTGAGGTCGGCCTCGGAGACCGTGGCCTGATCCAGCGGGATCGGCCACTCGATGGCGAGCTCCGGGTCGGCGAGGTTCACGAAGGTGTACGTCTTCTTGAGCTCGAGCGACCAGTGGGCGTCCACCAGGTAGGTGTAGGCAGTGCCGTCCTCCAGCGCTTGGAAGGAGTTGCCCACGCCGCGCGGGACGTAGATGGCCTTGCTCGGGTCCAGTACGGTTGTGTAGACCTTCCCGTAGGTGGCGCTGCCCTCGCGCAGGTCGACCCAGGCGCCAAAAACGCTGCCGCGCGCCACGGAGATGAACTTGTCCCAGGGCTCAGCGTGGATGCCGCGGGTGACGCCGCGGCTGTCGTTGTAGGAGATGTTGTTCTGGACGACGCGGAGGTCGGGGATGCCCAGAGCGGTCATCTTGGCGCGCTGCCAGTTCTCCTTGAACCAGCCGCGCGAGTCGCCGTGTACGGCCAGGTCGACGACCTTGAGGCCCTCGATACCGGTCTCCGCGACGGTCAGGTCCTTCTCGAATGCGATGTCTGCCATGTGGGAAAAGCTCCTATCGAAGAGGTTGGGAAACCGGGGGGAGCCCGCGCGGGGCCGCAGGATCATCCCCATGCCCTGCGGCCCCGCGCGGGCTCCCCGCGGTGCGGTTCGCCGGGGTTCGGTCTACTGGCCCTGTGCGCGGTAGCGGGCCTCGGTGGCCTCCTTGGCCGGGCGCCACCAGGCCTCGTTGGCCACGTACCAGTCGATGGTCTGCTTCAGGCCCTCGGCGAAGTCGGTGTGCGCCGGCCTCCAGCCGAGCTCGCGCTGGAGCTTGGTGGAGTCGATGGCGTAGCGGCGGTCGTGGCCGGGGCGGTCGGCGACCCAGTCGAAGTCCTCGGGGTCGCGCCCCATGGCCTCCAGGATCATGCGCAGGACGGTGATGTTGTTCTTCTCGCCGTTAGCCCCGATGAGGTAGGTCTCCCCCATGCGGCCCTTCGTGAGGATGTCCCAGACGGCGCTGGAGTGGTCCTCGGTGTGGATCCAGTCGCGGACGTTCACGCCCTTCCCGTAGAGCTTGGGGCGGACGCCGTCGATGATGTTCGTGATCTGCCTTGGGATGAACTTCTCCACGTGCTGGTAGGGGCCGTAGTTGTTGGAGCAGTTGGAGATCGTGGTGCGCAGGCCGTAGGTGCGGGTCCAGGCGCGCACGAGCATGTCGGAGCTCGCCTTGGTGGAGCTGTAGGGGCTCGAGGGCTTATAGGGCGTCTCCTCGGTGAACTTGGCGGGGTCGTCGAGCGCCAGGTCGCCGTAGACCTCGTCGGTGGAGACGTGGTGGTAGCGGACGCCGTACTTGCGGACAGCCTCCAGCAGGCGGAAGGTGCCCTCGACGTTGGTGCGAAGGAACGGCTCCGGGTCGGCGATGGAGTTGTCGTTGTGGCTCTCGGCGGCGTAGTGCACGATGGCGTCGTGGTCCGGGACGATGCGGTCCAGCAGCTCGGCGTCGCAGATGTCGCCCACGACGAGCTCCACGCGGTCGGAGGGCAGCGCGGCGATGTTCTCAGGGTTGCCGGCGTAGGTCAGCTTGTCCAGCACGGTGACGTGCACCCCCGGGTGGTTGTTCACGACATAGTGCACGAAGTTGCTGCCGATGAAGCCGCAGCCTCCCGTGACGATAATGTTATTAGGTTCAAATTGCTCAGGCACGATTGACCCTCTCGACTTCATCTGCAATTGACAAAATATACTTACCGTAATCGGTTTTCTTCAGCTTTTCACCCAAGCGGCGCAAGTGCGAGCAATCGATGAAGCCCTGCCGATAGGCAATCTCCTCTAGACATGCAACGTAATACCCTTGACGACTCTGAACCGCCTCAACATACTCAGCAGCCTTGAGTAAACCAGTGGGAGTGCCAGTGTCAAGCCATGCCATTCCTCGGCCCATAAGTTCAACAGACAGCTCACCCCTATTAAGATAAGCACTGTTGACGCTGGTAATTTCAAGCTCCCCCCTTGCCGACGGCTTTACCTCAGCAGCAATGTCGGCAACCTGGCCATCGTAGAAATAGAGCCCGGGTACTGCGTAGTTTGATTTTGGAAATTGTGGTTTTTCCTCAATGCCAATTACTCGATTCCTAGAGTCAAATTCAACGACACCAAATGCTCGCGGATCCTTAACTGGGTATCCGAATACAACTGCGCCGCCTTGTTGTTCAACGCTGCTTTTCGCAGAATTGATAACCTTAGAAAGCGACTGACCATGAAACAAGTTATCGCCAAGAACGAGCGCGCAAGACTCTCCTGCCAGAAATTCGCGACCAATAATAAAAGCGTCAGCAAGGCCTCTAGGTTTCTCTTGAACAGCGTATTCGATCTCCATCCCAAGATCGGAACCATCACCTAAGAGCGTCTTATAAGATGCCAAATCAGATGGATTTGTAATTATTAGAACTTGCCTAATACCAGCAAGCATAAGAACAGATATTGGATAATAGATAAGTGGCTTGTCGTAAATGGGCAACAGCTGTTTATTGACAGCTTTAGTAATAGGATGAAGGCGCGTGCCAGACCCTCCCGCAAGAACGATACCTTTCATTCGAATCACTCCCCAATCAATTAACGTTATTCAGGCGCTCGCTATTTGAATAAACACGATTGACAAAGCGGGCAATAGGCTCAGGCCAGAGCTCACGTAAAATCAACAGTGTTTCACCTGTGCGAATGTTTTCATTGAGGTTTTTAGAGGTAGCTGAATCTGCGTAAATCCTATGACCCATGAGAATTTCAGGAATATAACAGAAGCGCCCGTTGGTGGACGACAGCTTTACCCATGTTTTGTAGTCACAACTATCGCGAAGCGTCGTATCGAACACGCCTGGTCCCAATAGTTCCTTATTTAAAGTAACCGAAGGGCAGCATATGGGACATCCAAATCTGAGCACGGTCTTTTTTAAGAGCACCGTACCGTTACCAGGCAAAAGAAACAGTTGATTCATAATGCGCTTAATGGCAAGCATAAAATTCGAATTTATCCGCGAACCATTTCTAATCTCATAGTAATCAGTGAACGAAATGTATACGTCGTTTTCCATATAACGATTAAAGCAATCAATTGTTTTCTCTAGAAATGTTGGAGAATAGCAGTCATCCTGATGGGCAATGGTAACAAGCTTTGAATTAACGCTGTCGTAGCCAAAGTTCCAATCATCACCTGCGTAATGGGGTTTGGGGTTAATAATCATTTTAACGCCACACTCAGAACAAACACTTTCAATATATGGAGACGGAGTTGATGTTGAGACAACAACATTCGAGGGCACCGTCTGATTCTGAAGCGACTGTATTGTTTTTGCCAAAAACGGATTATCCTTATAGGCACAAACAACAAATGAATGATCAGCCGAGCTGTATGACATCTTAGGCAATCTCCAAAATTGAGTTGATCTTCGTAGCATCTCCCCAAACAGCAGGAGAGTCATAGGGGCGATCCGGATAAGCACCGTAGTCCAACCTAATATCCAAATGATGCTCTTCAATAAAGGACTCAATCTTGTCTCCTAGGGAAACCGGAACCCCAGAACAACAGTTAATTATCCCATTGATTTTATCTTGCATAACGACGGCTGCAATTTGTTCTGCCAGGTCATCAACAGAAATAAAATCATATTTATTTTTCCCCGAAGTAAACGGGAATTTCGATTCGCCAGCAGCGTTGGCCCGAAGCAGCTTCCCGAAAATGGAATTTGAGTTAATATCATCTCCGTAGATATAAAAACCTCTAATCCACTGGCAAATTACCCCTCGATCTTTCGCATACGAAAAAAACGCCTGCCTCAATGCGTTCTTACCAATACCGTATAGACTCTGGGGGTTGCATGGGGTTGTCTCGTCAATAGCGCCTTCCCAGTACCCCACTTCATGCATGGTGCCCATGCCACACACTTGTTTAACACCAAAATCAACAGCGCGCATCAAGAAGTCATAATGGTTTGGCATATCGTCCAAATGGGATGAAGCGTTATGATCGAATCCGTTTCTCCAGGCCAAATGAAGCAAGACGTCGGGAATAGCGCCGATAGATTCGAAGCCAAACCCAGAAGATAGAATATCTCCTTCGATATAACGAACATGCGAGCTATTGCTGAAAGTGTTGGAACCAGAGCGATCGACTGCAATAACATCGACATCGGCATCAAGTCGACTCAAGCTATCTACTACGTGCTTACCGATATATCCATTAGCACCAGTAACCATAATCAATTTCGACACTATTTGCCTCACTCAATACTCTAAGTACAATATATATAGACTTTTTTAGAATAGCAGAACGGAGAGAACCAATGTTTATATGCGGCAATAATTACACCATTGGAGAGGTGGGAAAACTCATCTATTCAACAATTAAAACAAGGTTATTCTTTCCTGGAGCACGTCTAATTAGAAGCCCCTTTTATATTCGAGGAAAAAAGAGGGTAAGCTACGGAATGGGATTTTCGACCGGATACGGTTGTCGTTTTGAAGCAATCCCAACTGCGAAAAACGACTCTAAAATAAGAATCAAGATCGGCGATAACGTTCACATCGGCGATCGAGTTCACATTGTCGCCCTTGACGCTGTGTCCATAGGAGACAATACGCTCCTGGCATCTAATATTTTCATTAGCGATTGTAATCACGGTAGGTACTCGGGCGCCAATCAGTCCTCACCTACTGCACCTCCAGACGAACGCGAGCTTCACGGTTCGCCCGTCAGCATCGGCAATAATGTTTGGATTGGAGAGAATGTTTGCGTTTTGGCTGGCGTAACGATTAGAGACGGTGCAATAATTGGTGCAAATTCCGTAGTTACTAAAGACATCCCCGCTAACACCATCAGCGTAGGGGCACCCGCTAGGGTTATCAAACAATTCGACAGTACACTCAACCAGTGGAGTTCAATTATCCCCTAGAATTAAAACATTTGAACACGAATATGAGATCGCGTCGAAAATGTTGGTGTAAGGGTGACGCCCGAGCGACCGTTTAACGAAGAACGGCCTTCATCATAGAATCTGAAATCACCACAACAACAGGTTCTAGGAAAGGACGAAGACCGGTATGAAAATCTTATCAGACCCAACGCCGGACATGCTCGCCATGCCTCGTTTTGACGACGACGCCATCGACATGCAGGAGCTGCTTCGCAGACTCGCCGAGCAGGGCGTGAACGCCGCAATGGACGCCGAGACCGACCAGCTGTGCGGCGGCTGGGCGAACAGCCGTAATGGCTACCGGGAGCACGACCTCGCCACCTGCGTCGGCATGCAGACGCCACGCATCCCCAAGCTGCGCTCCGGCAGCTTCTTCCCGGACGACGTGATCGAGCGCCACCGGCGTGTGAACCGCGCCCTCGTTGCCGCCGTCGCCGAGATGTACGCCACCGACACGAGCTGTTAGCGCTAATCTAAAATCAACCACTTTCACAAACGCGTCTCGGCGAATGCGCTAACGCGTTTTCGCCGACCCCTCCTCGACGGTCTTCCTAACCAGATTCATTATGTCCTTGCGCAGCGACTCCTCGTCGACTGATACGATGTTCGCAGACACGGCCCGTGCCCCCTTTGTCAATGATTTGTTGTTTAGCCGCTAGAAATCATATGACGGGGCGCGGGCCGTGTTCCGCCATGCGGTTGTCAATTTGCGAAAGAAATTATGCGTCACCATACCAACATTTCCGACGCGATCAAGTACACTTCTCGCGCACCGGTCGCTCCTCCCCTTAGTGCGTGCCGCACCACCAGAAAGTCATCTTTACTCACTTTAAAGGCTTCAACACGTAGTATTTGCGCAACACAGCCCTCAGTCGAGAGCCCACCCTTGCCTCGATCGTGTTATTGGCCGAAGACGGCGGGACCGTCTTGGCCAGGAAGTAGCCAAGAGGAGTAAATCGCATTCCCATCAACTTCAGCGTCTACAGTGACGATCCTCATATAACCACTTCAAGGTTGCAAGCAACCAGATTACGTCATCATAGGACACACAGTGAACCTCTTCATCATGAATAAAGGCCGGGCCTTGCGGAAGTCAACTTTCTTACGTCTAAAGGACGCTCATCTTCGACCGTAAAGCTCGCTGAAAAACGTCTTATCAATATTTTCAGTAAAAAAAGCGCCGATTTTGTAGCCCGAGAATAATAGTGAGCGTGTCCGGCAAGCTGAGAGAATGGGTTAACTGCTTAATTTATTCGGCTGAGATATGAACCAATTTATAGTATTTAATCGACGGACAAAAAATAAAATGGCCAAGATCAACCCTAATATAAAACTCGTAGACACTGCAAAACTGACGCCATTCGAACCAAAATGATGAATGAAAAATGGTGATATCAAATATGAACACAAAAGCGCTGCCGTTGTAGACAGAAAAGCGCCCCAAGTTTCCCTTATAACGACAAGAAGATCGTACGAGAAAGCAAACAAAGTAGTCAGTCCAGTCGCTATAACGGCAGGAACAAGATAGCTAACGCCTCTGGATATCGACGATCCAAATAACAGCAAAAGCATCTTATCCCCAAACAGTGAGCATGCTAACGAAATCAACATCGTAAACATCACAATGAATGCAGCAACTCTTAAATATTCAACAATAAAGTCTTTATGATTATGTTCATGCCATTTTTCAGCAAATCCCACCATCAGGGGTCCATATAAAAATGATGCAGCTGCTTGGACAAGAACAGTAGGCGTAGCAACAGCAGCATAAACACCAAGTTCCTCTGTTCCTCCAATTTGCGCCAGTTGCTGACGCGAGACTGAAACAACAGCACCAAAAAAAACTGCAGTTAATACAACAGGCAAGTATTGCTTTAGTAGCCTAAAAACTAAAGTTAACTGAATTTTTGGAATAACGGAACCGAAGGAAGATGCATGGCGAGCATCGTATAACCACGTAACAGTTATGCAAAAAAATGAAAGGGAAATAAACGCAACATTAATTGATAATCCAAAATACAAGGGTGCTGAAAAGAACAGTAGTCCTCCTATACCGCGAACCGCCTGAGAAATCCCAATGAAGTCCATTCTTTCGACCTTTTGTTCCATTCCGTAAAACACGGCGCAAAACGCTTCGTCAGCTTTGAAAAGCAACCATAATATTGTTGAAAACATAAGCGACAGGTCAGAAGTTGACAGCATGATATATATAACGATAGGTATAAAAGCAAAGCCCACCGTTACATAACGAAATGCAATGTATTCTGAAGATGATATCTCAGAGGTTAAATCAGAAATCTGAATTGTTCGCATGTTATAAGTTGCAAATGGATAGTAGATATTACCAATTGACATCGCAAAGGCCAGAATACCAGAATTTGCATAATTTCCGGATACTAAAACAACTGTAATTGTCATTAGCCATAGACATGCTTGATATATTAAACAGCCTATAGTATTCCATAACATATTCTGTCTTACTGACAAAGAAGTAGTGCTCAAGTTAGATCCTAATTTATTAATGACTTATAAAAGGCAAAAGTAGATTCAGCGGTCTGATCCCAGCTATATTTACGAACCCTATTCAACCCGGATTCAACAAGCGCATTAAAATCATTGTCGAAAGAGCATAATCTTTGAATATGATTCGCGATAATTGAAGGAGACACTTTATCCAATAGAATGCACGAATCCCCTGCAACCTCTGGAATAGAACTTTTATTTTGCGCAATAACAGGGCACCCTGAAGCCATGGCTTCTAACAGCGGTAGTCCGAAACCTTCATACTCTGATAGGTATAAGAGAGCAGCCGAGGAATTATATAGACGCGAGACTTCGGAAGACTCAGGGTAAACATGTGAAACAAAGCGACCAGGAAGATATTCGCCCAATAAACGGACCTCATCATCATTGAGAGGTGACCCAATAATATGTAGCTCTACATCATTTAATTTGGATACAGACTCAACGGCCAACCCGAAATTCTTATAGGAAACAGATCTATTTCCAACAAATACGACCCTTTTAAACCTTTCAGCAGCATTGTATCTGTAAGTTTTAGTGTCATAGCCTTGTGGAATAATTTCGATATTCTTATTCATCGAGCTTGGAATGTATTTAAAAAGATCGTTTTTTGTACTCTCCGAAATACAAATTACAGCATCTGCATGATTTACGGCTGCTTTCATTTGATTTAATTGAAAATGCTTAACAAACCCCGAGAAATACTTCATACAAATAAAGTCATGAATTGTAACAACATTGATAGCATGTTTGTTGGGGGTGGTTCTAAAGTAGGATGAATGAAAAATACAATCCCTATCAACTTTTACTCGACTCACCTCATCTATTCTTAAAGGAAGATTGGAATAGACACACCTACATGAATCAATGCTGTTCTCAATGAGCTTTCTTTGAAGGTTGAGCCTAGAATCAGTCCTATCATGGAAAACGACATCGAACGATTCCGAGTTGACAGCGCGCGATATCAAATTTGCCCAGTAGATAGACCCACCTCCAGTTTTTTGTAAGCTAAAGACCAAGTTATCAAAATCAATTGCAATAGATGTGTCCATTATTTTCGTCCTTCAATTTCAAATATGACGAGAGAATCTTAAGGTTGAAAATCCATTAACAATTAAACCAAAGATCACTCTCTGCTTCGCGATGCTAAACGATCAATTTAACTGATAAAGAGTATCAAGCAACGTTCTTATTTTTCTTCCGTAAAGTGGATCTGAAGCCCATTTTCCACTTAAGTCCTCAACAAAAGGTGCACTTCCCCTGCGAACTAAAGAGAATCGAGGATCTATGCACTCATTATTTAAGGGATTATGGGAAGAATATGCCTTAAGATGCTGAACTTGTGCTCGAATGCCCATTTGCACCGAACTATTCCCGAATGTATTAAAAGAAGCTCCGGAAATGCCCGAATCTAGGGCACCAATACCAGCAAAATTGCACTGTTCAGCAGAGACTTGACCTCCGAATTTTAGCCATCCAGTTTCAATCATTGCTTGAGCAAAAATCACATCAGGATTAATGCCCTCTGCTAAACCCTCCTTATATATTAAACTGCAAAACTGATTGATATCAGCTGCCCCATATTTTGCATAAATCTGCGATGGGAAATTTGAGCGAGAGTTAAATAAAGCAGCCATTTTTGATGCGGAAGAATTCGATACAGAAGAAATGGGGAATTTTGATGCATCGCAATAAATTGAATCAGCCTTTAATCTTCCATTAAAAGTACCAAATGTTGCCCAAATCGCAACAGAATAAACACCCGCTTCACCGAAGTCAACCGCGGCGGCAATGGACGCAGACCAGGAACCGTCCGGACCTTTTTTCGCTTGGTACCAACAGACGGATCCGGAGGGCGAAACCACCCGGAAGGCGACGTTCGAGGGCTCGGTCGTAAAGCCGAATGCAGATGCGGAGAGGACCCCCGCGTCAGCACCAAGTTCAAGCTTCACGTCGGGCTGGGCGACGTCGGCGGAGGCCTTCGCCCAGCGCTCGGTCGAGGACCCGTAGGTCGCCCACAGGGAGACGGAGTAGGAGCCGAACTCGCCGAAGTCGGCGGCGGCGGGCACCTCGGCGGCCCAGGAGCAGTCGGAGCCCCTCACTGCCTGGTACCAGCGGCAGGCGCCGGAGGGGGCGGTGACCTGGACGGCGGCGTTGGAGGGCTGGGAGCTGAAGCCGGTGGCGCTCACCGACAGGTTCCCCGACGACGCGGAGCAGGACAGCTTCACGTCGGGCCGGGCGACGTCGGCGGAGGCCTTCGCCCAGCGCTCGGTCGAGGACCCGTAGGTCGCCCACAGGGAGACGGAGTAGGAGCCGAACTCGCCGAAGTCGGCGGCGGCGGGCACCTCGGCGGCCCAGGAGCAGTCGGAGCCCCTCACTGCCTGGTACCAGCGGCAGGCGCCGGAGGGGGCGGTGACCTGGACGGCGGCGTTGGAGGGCTGGGAGCTGAAGCCGGTGGCGCTCACCGACAGGTTCCCCGACGACGCGGAGCAGGACAGCTTCACGTCGGGCCGAGCGAAGCTAAACGAGCCTTCGCCGCAAGGGAACGCTTCGGCCCCATCCAGAATGCACCAAGCCTTGACAGCCTTCTTTCCAAAGACATCTTGTAAATCATTTAACTGGATGGTACAAATCCAAGAATCGCCAGACCGTTTAGCCGGAATCCATTGGGACTTTCCGCCCTCGGATAATATTTGATATGAAACCACATTCGGCTCTATGGCCCATTGTCCAGCTTCAACGGTAACTTGAGTCTCAGTTAAATCGAAAGACAGCGAGCACTTATTGTCACCAAACGTCTTAGAATCCGCTTCAAAAGTCTCATTGCCCACCGTAACGTAAGCGCTGACTTTAAAAACGCCATATTCCCTATCAAAATCAAAGGACGCACTCCATCTGTGGTCCTTCTGATCGTACGCTTGGACCCAATCAATGCGCCCCGAGGGAGATTCGACCTTAAATGCAGCATTTGTGGGCTCTCCACCAGAGCATTTCAAGGTCATATCGATTTTTTTACCTGATTTTTTATATTCAAGCGAGCCATTAAACCATGTTGATTTGGGGAACTGGGAAATGATGGCATCCGCGTCAGCTTCACCAAGTCGCTTGCAGCCTTCATCGCTAAAATAATTCCAGACATCGCCAGCATTTGAAATAAAGCCATGTTCAATTAAGATGCCAGGAATACCCTGTTCGCGCGCGCAGCGAATAACAGCAAACTCATCGCCAACCTTCATCTGAAAGACGCCGCGATAGCTTAATCCAAGGGCCTGCAGGTTATTCATCACTTTTTGAGCGAGCTCAACAGAAGCCTGTGTATAGCTAGTGCCGTTTGCCGTTGGCGCATACACCTCCGCCCCATGGGCTCCAGCCCCACCAGAATTAATGTGAAAGCTAACGAATGCCTGCGCTCCCTGATTTACACAACGCTGAACACGGTAAAGGAAATCGTTTCCACTATATGAACCGCTTTGTTCGCGAGACATTATTACTTTAAAACCATATTGTTCGAGCTTAGCCTTGCACGCAACCGCAATCTTCCAAGTAAGATCAGCCTCGCTCTTTCCATTGCCCTGGGCACCAGGATCCGTGCCGCCATGACCAGGATCAAGCGCTATCACACGAATACCTCTTGATACCGAACCAGCAGCCGAAATCGAGCTTTCCCCATTCGCGGCAGCAAGGGCGTCACCAATCGTGGCAGCCTGAACAACGTTGTCAGAATCATCTAAATAGTAGAAGGACGCATCGTCGCTGCCTTCAACCTGATTGTCGTCCGCAACGGCATTCGCATCGATGTCGAACGCATACCCGCATTGCATCAAATCGACATTGTGCTCCCCATCGTCACCCTGCAAATGATATGTGATCGAAATCAAATCATATCCGCACTCGGCATAATCCTTGCCAAATTGAAAGGCAGCCGCATTGGCATTTACCGCAGAAGCCTCGACGAAGAAGCTGTGTCCAGTTGTGGACTCAAGTTCGAGAGTTGCGTCAGCAATTACATCGAAATCATTTGGGGTCGCGAAAGCAATCACCTGGTCCGTACCGACCGGCAGTTGAGGGTAGGCGATATAAAGATACTGATACGAATCAGCTGAAACATCGCTGGCCTCATCCGATACGGCGGAAGAATTGTCTTCTTCTGCAGATAGAATATCAGACTCGTTCTGGTTCTCAACGGAGACAGAGGGGTCAAAGCCGCTAGTCGAGTCTGCATTGTCTGCAAAATCCGTGACATCAGCAGATGAATCCTGCTGAGCAAGCTCTCCATTGATTGCATAGGCGGTAGCAACCGGTCCAATCATAGGATTGAGTCCAATAACTAACGCTGCAACGAATACAACAAGCAGTTGCAGGTGACGTTTCATGCCAGCCCCCATCAAATACAAGTTCAAATGATACACGTAAATTATATTACAGGCGAAACCTAAGAAAGCTGTTTGCGCCAAGACCCCATTCCATTCTGGACAGCGAAGAACCTAAAGGCGCTAAATGTATCGACCCAGAAATCGAAGCCAGCGTCATAGGGACAAGATTCAGCTTAATAATTCATCGCGAGCCAAGTCGAAAATCTACGATAACGGTCTCTAGAAGATCGCCCAACAATCGCTTTTTTAACATAGCATTGGAATTGAATACAGGATATTCCCTGTTAGCGTGAACGCCATCGCATCGCAATATATAGGCATAACGACACACCAAAAGGGCAACCCTTCTAGCGAGAAGCCCGTCAGTTTCGCTTTCAGGCAGAAGTTCAGTTATCTTGGTTTTAAGGAAACTCTTGCTTGGATAATCAGCGCAACCCCTGTCACGCATATAGATTAGAGACTGTCTATCAATACAGCGCAGGTTATCCAATTGGTATGGCTTTGCTTTCTTCTTATCCTTAATCGCAATATGTAATGCACTTGAACGCGCAGCCGTCAGCAATTTCCATCCGACGAAGTCCTCATAGCTTACATCATCAAAAATCTCATCAAATTTAATTAAAGAGCGCGATAGCACATCATGCTCAATGAATAGCTGATTCACTTTGTTCAGCATCTGAATATCCCTCGTTGCGCCAGAATCAGCTGCCCCAGCATAACCGCGATAAAGGGCATTAAAAGCGCCCCAAAGGAGTTTAAGCCTCTCTTCCGGATAACCGGCTCCCGATGCAGCCCATGAGTAGCTAATTGCTATATGCAGAGATTTTGCGACCGCATCGTCTTGAAGGCTTCGTCCTACAACGATGTCTGGATATCCTGCTCCGCTAAATGCAGAAAGGGCATCATTAAGTTCGTGCGGAATACCAAGTTCTATAGCCGTTTTCCCGCCAACTGAACATGACACAGCGGCAATGCGAGGCAATTGCCCCACTCCGTCCATGCAGGCCAAAGATAGAAGCATCCATCTCAGATAATCAACCCTGGTTCTGCAGAGATATTTATTCTTAGAATAGCCCGGCGCTCGTTTAAACAAAATTGAAACGCCCTTATCGTTAATCGTGACGATATCAGGGGTAGTATTTGGAATGGCCTTTTCGAAATGGATCGATTTGCTGAGTTCAATTGGATACTCGAATAGGAGCACGATTTCAATCTGAACCCTTTGTTTACGTTTCTGTAATTCGCCCATTCCATCACCCTCCAGTTAGTAAGCGCTGCCAGAAATACTGATAGAAACAAAAGAATGGAATCGATTAACCCTACGCAAACCGCTCGATACAAGCTTTTAGCCCACGGGTCGCAAGATACAACTGTGCAGCGTCAACGATCGAAATCATTGACCCTTTCGCCAGCTTGTGCGCAACATGACGAACGGCTCCCTTAGCAGGCAAACTAGTCCAATCTTGCTCCAAATGCCCCGCGAACTCGTCCTTAACGCGAGAAGCAACCACGGCATAACCCTCCGCATCCAAGCGCGCAAGGTCGAACACAACCAGATCCAAGAACCACGTCACAAGCTCACCGGGGCACAAATCCAGCAGTCCTCGCCTGTCCCAGCGCTCCAGCACTTCATGAAGCACCAGCAAATGGGCATTAACCTTGTCCATGCGCTTGGCGCCGGCGTTAAACACATGCGTCAGCGACTTCTCCTGCATCACGTAGTGATACAGCTTCTCAGGCGCAAGGACCGTCTTGGCAGACAACGGATACGATTCAAACTGAAACACAACGTCCTCGGCAAATCGGACATTTTCGGCAAAACGCAGGGATTCACGCTCAATCAGTTCGCGAGAGTATGCCGCACGCCAGACATAGGGCTGCGCATTCGCTGAAAACAGCAGCGCCGGATCAAATGGCTCAAACGTGCGCGCTTCAGGAGAAAGTAGCTGCTTGATGCGCTTAGAGGCCAACTCGGCAGGCTCGCACACGGCTCCAAACACAACAATCTCGGGATGCTCCTTAGCAAACGCATCGACCAAGAACTCGGCAAGATTAGGCTCGACGTAATCGTCCGAGTCAACGAAGTCGATAATATAGCCGCGCGCGACATCCATGCCCGCATTACGGGCAGACGACAGTCCGCCGTTAGATTTCTCGACAACGCGCACGCGAGAGTCCTTGCGTGCATACTTGCCAATAATCGCAGCAGAGTCATCAGGCGATCCGTCGTTAACAACCACGATCTCGATATCCGGACAGGTCTGCCCCAAAAGGGAGTCAAGACAGCGAGGCAGGAATTCCTGGGTGTTATAAACGGGGACGATAAATGTGACCTTCGGGTTTGCCATGACTCCCCTATTTCTTAATTGCATCCAGAACGAATGCCACAACCACGCCCGGGCCACCAACACGCGCATAATGCTTCGCGCGACCCATCGCGCCGGCACCGGCAAAATTCTCAGATTCAGTCAGCCACTTTTGCGGATCGTTGACAATAGCCTTCAGGTTTGCGCGCTTCCACGGCTTAAGGTCCGTGAGCTCAAACTCATGAGCCTCAAGCGCCCCATGAAACTCCTGGGCCATACGATCCAAAAACTCAGCGTAAAACTTGGGATTCAGGCGAATGTAGCTCCACATATACGAATCGTATTTAATGATATTTGCAAACCTAAGCAGCTTGGCAACGTCCCGCGAAGAGTGCGTCTCGGCATAATCCTCAACAATCCAGCGATGAATCTCGGCATACTCATCATTAACGCAATGAACTTTATTGGGCGAATTGACCGAAGAGCCCTCGTTATCCTGGCGATATGAAAGCACGGAATCATGCAGGTAAACCGCAGTATCGGCAAGGGCGAACACCTTAAAGGTAAACGAGGCGTCCTGAAACGCAGCGCCAGGCGTCGGCAAGAAACGAATGGCATTACAGTTCAAGAAGTCTCGACGATACACCGCAGACCAAATCGATGGCTTAAGCGAGAAGGCATTGACGGTGTCGCTCGGGTGAACCGGCTTGCCACAGTCCCTAGCTTTAAAGAGCTCCATGAGCTCCCGACGCCCCTCCGGCTTCGACCAATACAGGTCAAAATTCGCTTTTGCAAAGTCGACGTCAAAGCGCTCCGCCGCCGCCACGAGCTTCTCCAGCGCATCGGGTGCCATGAAGTCATCGGACTCCAGAATGCCCACGTACTTGCCGCGCGCCATATCGAGTCCGCGATTCATCGAGTCGCCGTAGCCGCTGTTGGCCTTGTCGATCATCTTCACGCGCGCGTCGCGCTGCATATACTCGCGGATAATGGCCGGCGAATTATCGGTAGAGCCGTCGTTGATACAGATGATCTCGATGTCCTCGAGCGTCTGCGCCACGGCGGAATCGAGGCACTCGCGCAGGTAGCGCTCAACGTTGTAGATGGGAATAAGCAGCGACAGGACGGGGCTGCCAGAGGAATTAGTAGACAAATGTGCTCCTTAGGAAATACCTGCCGTTAATGGTATCAAAGGGTCGTCCCGCCCGCAGACGTTTATATAATCTATGGAGCCCGCAGAGGCAAACCGATACGAAAGGACGTCATGCAGCCCAAAGCCGCACGCAACATATCCATCGAAGCGCTGCGCTTGGTCGCGGTCGCCGGGATTGCCATATTCCACACGTTTCAGTGGACCTTTCAAGCCGTCTGCACCGGCCTACCGGAATATGCGCCGCTCGCCGTCTTCCCTTACTCCGGAGCGCTCGGCTTTATCAACCTACTCGGCTGCTGGGCCAACGAGGTCTTTTTTATGATCTCAGGGTACTTCCTTATCCCTTCGGCGGTACGCGCCCTCCAAAACGGGTCATCCGCGCAGTACCTCACTCGTAAATTGTTTGCGCGGTTAAAGAAGATCGTCTTGCCCACGCTCTTTTATTGCGCTGTCTGCCTGCTTGTCTCGATGTACGTCTGTCCCCTGCCCGAAATCTCGTTACACGAGATTGGCTGGCTTACGTTGGGTATCGAGTTTATCTGGGTCTACGCGGCATCCGTATTGCTCGTCCCAGTGATTGTGCTGATACGACAGCAGATCGGCAGCAAAAGGGCCCCGTTTGTCGTAGCGCTCCTCATGTTCACAACATTTGGAATCAACTGCTACATCGCGGCGACGGCGAACGAAGCGGCCGGTATCGTTTTGTGGCGCAAGCTCATGAGCGCCATTACCTACCTGGTCGCGTTTATTGCAGCTGGAGAAATGCGTTTTGTCCTCGAATGCCACGGCAACACATCCGGCGCTCAAAAATCCAAGATCGTGCTTATCGGACTCATTGCCGCCACCGTCGCGCTCGAGCTCCTGCTATCGGCAAACAGCCAGTACGACGCGCTCTGGAAGCTCTCCTACAAGTCCACTTCCGTCATATCCTTTATCTTGGCCGCCGCATCCGTTGCCGCCGCAGCGCTCCATCAGCCGCGCCACGAAGTCCTAGCTGCAGACAAGACAATCATGTCTCTCGCCGCAGGAACGCTCGCTTTCTACGCCGTACAGTCGTTTACCTGCAACGTCTGGCGACCCATCTTCGATAAAGCAATCTACACCATGGCGACAGGCATCCAAACGGGAGAGCCCCGTCCAGCCGCCGCCATTTTTCTCGGAATCCTTATGAGCCTTTGCCTCGCGCTTGCCCTGCTCCTCATGGATATCGTACGCAGGGCCGTAGTCGAGTCCATCAAGGCCCATATGAACGGCTAAGCGACCTTCTGACTCCTCAGACCACGAAGCGCGCTAACACCCGAAGCAAATAACATCGCAAAGACAATCGCCCAATTCTTGCAGCCAAATACCGGAATATGAACGATCGCATGGTCATGCATAACAACGAAATAGCCCAGAACAACAACCAGGGGCAATGCCATGAGCAGCGACTGGATTAACACCTTTCGTCGACGACCGCTTTGCGCACCGCCCCGTATCGAAAATACGAGCACGGCAATCCAAATCGCTAATACGGCAGCAAACGAAACAAGACAAACAACGTTCGAGATCATCGCATAACCGGCAGTTGAGCAAATGGCGAACAGCTGCGGGCTCATGCAATAAAACTCCTTCAAAATCTGAGGCCAGTCAGCCTGAGGCAACAGTGACGAAGTCCCATGCGCAGACCAAAGGCCCATCTCGCCCAGAACGTTCGAAAAGACCTCGTCCCAACCCAGCACAAAAGCCGCAACAACCCATTTCATCGCCCAGGTAAACACAAACGAAAACCCAAACCCAAAGAGTGCCTGCAGCATCGTGACGACGCAGCGCTTGGGGCGCTCACCCTCGGGTAGCGCAATAAACGCGAAAAAACAATGCAGGGCGACAACTGCGGCAGGAATCGTTAAAAAGTCAAGAAACGAAAACACAGCGCCCGTCGCTATCGACCAAAGGACAAGGCGGCTTGTGAAAACCCGTGCGTTCGGGGCCGAGCCCAAACGAAGGCCCATGCAAGACATCATGATGAGCGCCACAAAGAATGAGATGCACAGCAGCAGATCACCGATAAAATTGAAAAACAGATTAGTCGAGAACAACAGGATTGCAAGGAAACCCAACGTCACTGGCATTGAAAACCGCTTCCGCAAGGCAACGTAAGCGCAAACGGAGCCGGCAATCGCCAGAGCAGCCGCAGGCACCACGACAACGTCGATACCGCCAATAAACAGGCAGACATTCGTAAGTAGCTGCCATCCATGCCAATACCGGTAGTACTGCTGATGCGTAATCCCGCCGGCTTTCATAACGTCATCAATCTCGGCAACAGTCATCGTCTTAAACGGAGAACCTTGGTCCTTTTGCTGTGCGACTTCAATGATAAAGCGATTGTTGTCAAAGCAAACAGGACCAGCAGCAACACGGTGGTCGTAGACATACATGTCAGACAACAGGGCCGAGGACTCCGAATCCTGCGCATGTGACTCGATAACGGGCCTCGGCAGGCAATTCGCCGCAGTATTGCTCAGGACAAATGCGACCTGAAGAACCAAAAACAGCAACATGACCTTGACGGGAAGGCTATCGGCAAAGGAAGCTAAACGAGTTTTATTCACAGGGCATCCAAACACAAAGATCGCGTCCACAGGAATCGGCTCCTATGTAATACCACAATGCGCGGTTGCAATCTCGCCACGCGCACACGTCAACCAGGCTTGTAGCAAACGTTCTTGGTGATTAGCGGAACATTACCCGCGGGCGCCCGCCTACGCTTACAATAGTCGTGTCCTATGGGACACGTTGTTTATTCCGCAGGGCCGATACTGCCCACGCGAAAGGATATTCTCGTTCATGACTTCCACCCTTCCCGCTCCCATCGACAAGCTCGCCATCGTTGTCGTCACCTATAAGCGCCAGGAGCTCTTGGCCAACCTGTTCGACTCCATGACCGAGCTCACGGCCGCACCTTGGCGCATCGTGATCGTCGACAACGAGAATTCGCGCGAGACCGAAGCCATGTGCGCCGCATTCAACGAGCGCCTCGCCAACCTGTGGGGCATCGACGCCGATCAGCCCGATGCAAAGGGCGGCACCGACCGCGTCATCTACGCTCCACAGCCCGAAAACGGCGGCGGCGCGGGCGGATTTTCCGCCGGTACCAAATGCGCCTATGACCTGGGCGCCCAGTGGTTTTGGGTCATGGACGACGACGTACTCGTCATCCCCGAGGGCATTGAGCGCCTAGCAAAGTGGACGGACCGCTACGACGTCATCCAGGGCTCGCGCCTGGACTTTGACGGCGGCGCCTTCTTTTGGCAGTACCAGCTCATCCTTTCGCTCGGCATTCCCAACCCCATCGCCAAGTGGGATCTGGGTCCCGAGGGTTACCGCGCCATGAACCAGCTGTGCTTTGAGGGCGGCCTGTTCTCGCGTCGCGTAGTCGACAAGATCGGCCTGCCCGACGCGCGCTTCTTCATCTATGGCGACGACGCCTGCTACGGCTATGTCGCCAGCCAGCACTTCCCCGCCGCCGTGGTCGCCGACGTGGTGCTCAAGCGCGCCCGCGCCGTCTCTAACTGGGACATCGCCGGCAAACGCCAGCTCAACTCCACGAGCGACACCAACCGCTACTACATCATGCGCAACCGAGGCTTCCTCGCTCGCTATATGCAAATTTACGGTGACTACCACCCCATCCTGTTCCGTCTGGGCAATGCCGCAACCTTCTGCAAGGAGTTCATTCGTCTGGCAGCGGTCGACAAATGCTTTAAGACCGGCATTCCGGCGCTGCGCCGCGGCATGAAAGACGCCCGCAAGATCATCAAGGATCCCGACTGGAAGCCTATGCCGCCCATGAAGGACGCAGAGTAGCGGGCACCCCTGCGGTATCGCCTGCCCCTACAACCGCTGGCACACCGCAGCCACATGTCGCCCATCAAACCCGAATCCCCAGCGCATACGGCCCACACCGGGTCGCGGCACGCGAATCTTGTCGATGCCGTCGCGCTCTATGTCGAGCAGCGACTGCACCGCCAGCAGTTCCAGCCCCAGCGCATTCACGCCGGGGTCATACATCATGTTGATCGTTATCAGCGGACGCTCGTCGAGCATGCCGATCGTGTCTGCCACGTCAAACACAGCGCACGTAGGAAAAACCTGGATATCCCAGCGATCCGCGTCACACTTTCGCCTCGAGGCAGGATTGGCATAGCCCGGCAAGCCAAAGCAGAGCCCCTGCAAGAGCAGGTGATATGGCAGCGGCGCATCTAGGTCGGTCGCACCGATTCCCGCATCTCCCAGGATGCGGTCTAACGCCCGCCTCACCGCATCCTCGTCCCCACGGCACAACCCGTCGCGAAACGCATCGACGTCTTTAATGTCTTCGGCAGCGCACTCAAACCACTCAATAATCACCAGACGTAAGGCTTGGCGAAGCTCATTAGTGGGCAACCGCAGAGCACGGAGGCGATTGCCGTGTTCCGGCTCCTCAGTCATATCCGTCGTCAGGAAACCGGACAGATACAGCGCCGTCCACAGGCCATCATCAGACGAGGCCTCTGACCCCGCAGCGCCCAAACAAACCGGGACCTCAACGCATCCATGGGCCTCGAGCAAATCGAACAAGACCGAAAGGCGGTCGAGATTCCACCCGGCAACTACCCTACTCAGGCAATCGGCATACCCATACAGATCGGTTCGCACAGGCGCCGTGCAGCCTCGGTCCAGAAAACCGATCACACGCGCCGGACTCGAGCAATAGGCCCTGCCAAACCGATATCCCTCGAGCCATTCACGCGCATCATCCAGGTATTCCTCGCGTCCAGCATGATTCAGCAGAGCCTCAACCTCGGCATCCGAAAAGCCGAACCAACGGTCGCACCACGTCGAAAGGGGCGTCGAAAGACAATACGAACAGCTGCGCGAAGAAAGCGCTGCCACAGCAGGACCTGGACGTTCCCCCATCAGACACGTCAACCGTAGCGAATTACCCGCAGCGGCAAGGGCGTCAAACAGCACGCGTTCGAGTAAGCCTGCCGAATCAGCGCCGGAAGCGCCCCTCGCGCTCGCACGGCCCAACCACGCCGCGTCGTACCCATCAACGAGCAATACAACCTGCTCATCGCAGGCCATCTCCAGCAGCTCGATGAGCACACCGAGCACCGAGTCAACCTCGGCCTCGCTCGCCACGCCACGCGCAACGCGTTCGATGTGACGCACCTTATCTCGTGTTAAATCCGGAGCCTCCAAGAGTGCCAACAGACGAGCGCATTCGCCCGAAAGAGTATCGCGCACGACATCGGCAACAGCGGCGCCACGCCTCGCAGCACCAGAAAAGTCCAGCGATATCACCGGATAGCAAGCGTACTCGTTCCTATAGCGCCCGCCGTCCGCATCCCAAATCTGAGCATCGGCAAACAAACCCTGACTAGCGCGACCGACCGCGGGACGCTCCAGAAAAGCCCTGAGCATCGACAAGTTCATGCTCTTGCCAAAACCCTCGGGTCGGCAGCACACCATAACGGACGCATCGCAATCCAGCATATCGGCAATAAACATGGTCTTATCGACCAGCGTGCAGCAACCAAGAGCCTCCATATAGTCGTGCATGCCGATGGGTAAAACCGCATCCTCGGCACCACCGATCAAACGCGCACCAAACCCGGTGGCACCACCATCATTTGCCTGTTCAGACACCAAAACGTTCCCCCTAAATCGCAGCACGAAGCCAATTGTAATGACCGCCTCGCACGTACTGATTTCGATGCGCAAACATATCGGGCAACGGTAGCAACATGGGGTGTGAGGGGGCATAACTAATCGTTGCACAACAAAACAGGGCCCGATGCAGCAGCACCGGACCCCGTCCCGACTCTTTAGCTATCTGACAACCGAGAGACTACTCCTCGGAACCGTCCTCACCAGCAGTCTTATTCTGCTGATCGAGTTTATGCTTACCGCTCACGATAGACGTGGCACCCAGCGTGGCCAAGCTTGCACTGGCAAGGCTCGCCATAACAATGAGGTCGCCCGTCTTAGGCATGTTGCCGCCCGAGGACTTGGTCGTGGCAGTCGTTGCGGTGGTCGTAGCACCGCCCTTGTCACCGGTCTTCTGAGCATCGGCGTCGGACTGTTTCGCACCTGCGCCGGCGGAAGCATCGGAAGCACCGCCGGCATTGGAGCCGGAGACCTGGTCAGACGCCCCCTCACCAGAAGAAAAGCCGCCGTTAAAGCCCGCCATCAAAGATGAACCCAACATAGAGCCAAGCTGCTCGACGGAAGAAGGTTTGTTTTTCGTCGAGGAATCGCCAGCATCGGAGCCCTCGTTCGAACTATCCTCGGAAGCATCGGAGCCAGACCCGTTAGAGGGGCCGGCATCGGCAGAGGAATCGCCAGCGCCACCGGAAGCCCCCGCATCAGTGGAGCCAGAAGTCGTGCCGTTCGTAGCGCTGCCAGAGCCAGACGTCGACGAACCGCCAGAAGCATCGCCGGCCGCAGTGCCGCCAGACGCAGCCCCACCATTACCGGCATCACCACTGCCCGTATCGGTCGAGGGCGCATCCGTATCGCCGCTATCGCCCGCATCGCCATCGGTATCAGGCGTCGGCGCAGCGGGAGCGGCGGGCGCCATGCTCGGGCCGGGCGCCGGCGTGGGCTCAGGCTCCACGGGCGTTGCCGCGGCAGCCTCGTCCTCGGCAATGTAGACCAGGCAATCCTTGAGCTCATTGCGGTAGCGATTCTTCCATCCCTCATGGTACTGAGGCTGACTCGAATACTTGCGTGCCACGTTATCAACCACGCAGGTGGAAAGCGCCGTCACAAACTCGCGGTCGGTCATATCGTTGGAAAGATTCGCCCAACGGAAGAAGTCCCTGCAGCCACCGGTGCCGCACATATTGGTGATACTCCACACCATGCCCTTGACGCAGTCAGCACGGCCGGAGATGTCAATGCCAAGAGCGCTCTTGAGCCATGCCTCGGTCACTGCATAGTACGAGTTGTACGCATACGCATCCTGCAGGGCTGAGAACTCAGTAGGATCGGTGTTATAAGCGCTCTGGAAGGCCTCCTGCGCAATACGTCCCAACTCGGTGAGTTGGCCGTTCGCATACATGGGGTTGCTCGCGTTGGAAATCTCGCTGCCACGATCGATCGCAGCCTTGAGCATGCCGTACTTAGCAGAATCGTAGTTGTAGACCTGCTTCATAAACGGAATGAGCGACCAACGACGGTCGAACTGGTAATAGCCCAACGCGTTGTATCCGTCGCCATACGAAAAACCCTGGTTGTAATTGCCGTGGCTCTCGTACTTGGTAAAGTACTTCATCTCGTCGGTCACGTTGACAAACGAAACGCCCTGAACCGACCTCAGCACGCCCGAGAAGGACTGCTGGGTGTAAAGGCCCTTATCGATATCGGTGGCATCCGAGGCAACACCCGGCGTGAGCTCCTCGGCAACAGCAGTCACAGGCGCGGCAACGGCGCCAAACGAAAGCGCCAACGTCAGACCCGCGACAATTGCGGAATGCTTGGGCTGCATAGATCCTCCCTGCATTGGTGTAGTTAAAGTGCAGTTTGCAAAGATGGATTTAAGTATTGCAGCTCGCCCGTTGTTGCACAACAACCCATCGGCAAACGGCAATAACCCTCCGCGAAATCTTAAGGAATTAAACAAACTGGTCGTCGGGAGCCAGCAGAAGCTCGCCGTAACGCTCCATCAACCCGTCTCTCAACTGACAGAAAGCGGGAATATAGACGTTCAAGATGCGCTGAATCAAATCTTGAGCGAGCTTATTGTCATAGATATGGACGTTCGTATTGCGGTCTCTGAGCATATCTATCCAGGCTGCCTCATCAATAAAGTCATAGAATCGGTAGGACTCCTTCAAGATGGCACGAGGAGACCCCGACGCGGCAAGCGTGGCACCCTCATACTCGAGCAAACGCTTAAGGAGCTTCCAGCTCAGTTCAAATTGAAGATTGAACTTATTAATCAATCCACTCTGAACAAAATCATTGTTGAGATCCTGATTGGGCGCATCCTCAAGATTCGCCAAAGCGCTGGCAAAGTTCTCATATTTTTTCATACAGAATCACACCATCCCTGGCAATTTCATCGAGCAATTGCTGCGATAAGGACTCGTCGAGATTGACGACATCTACATCCAAAAGAGTATCAAGACGCTCCTCGATCAAATATGAGAAACGGCCGAAATCCCGGCAACCTGCTACAGCAATATCAATATCGCTCTTAGGCAAGTTGTCGCCTCGAGCGCGGGAACCAAACAGCACAACCTTATCGGCGTCACAATCCCGAGCAAAAACTTCAATTTGCTTATACACCTTGTCGAGAGATGCCATTTGCAGCCCTACAACTTAATGTCAAAGTTGATCTCGGGGACGGCGGCTAGGTCGGCCAGGGTCACGCCGTCGACGTACTTTTCGATCACGTCGTCCAGACCGCGCCAGAACTTGACGGTCGAGCAAAGGTCGCTGCGGGTACAGCTGTTGTCGATGCCATCGCACGCCACCGGAGCCGTGCTGCCCTCAACGGCACGCAGGATGTCGCCGGCACGCACCTCGGCGGGGTCCTTGGCCATCATGTAGCCGCCGCCCTTGCCGCGCACGCTCTTAAGCAGGCCCGCCTTCATAAGTGGGCGAACCAGCTGCTCCAGATACTTTTGTGAGATGCGTTCACGGTCAGCAACCTCGCGCAGGGCAATCTTGCCCTCGGTATCACCAAGCGCTGCGATGTAGATCATCAGCCGGAGGGCATAGCGGCCCTTAGAGGAAATGAGCATACCTACCCTCTCATCGTTGCCGGGACAAAATACCAGGCTTGTTTGTCCCAAATCTTATGCACACGGGGTAAACAAACCTGATTATTATGTCCCACATCTAAAAAGTCGAGTGGATTAGTCGGGTTTTCCCTTGACTAACGCAGAACCCATAGTAACTTTATTCCGAGAAGATTCCTAGGGTTTCGTACACCCATGAGTACACCATATACAGAGAGGGACAGCATGAGCGCAAATCCGCTGCTTTCCATCGAAGGTCTGACCGCCTCCGTGGACGAGAAGACCATCCTCCACAACGTCAACCTTAACGTCGCCGCCGGCGAGACCCACGTGCTGATGGGACCCAATGGCGCCGGCAAGTCCACCCTCGGCCACCTGGTCATGGGCGACCCCGTCTACACGGTCAACGACGGACGTATCGTCTTTGACGGCCAGGACATCACCGAGCTCACCACCGACAAGCGTTCGCGCGCCGGCCTGTTTCTGAGCTTCCAGGCCCCGGTCGAGATCCCGGGCGTGCCGCTGTCGAGCTTTTTGCGCGCCAGCATCGCCGGCCGCCCCGGCCTGGAGATGAAGGGCAAGGAGTTCCGCCGTCGCGTCAAGGAACTCGCGGCCGAGCTCAACATGGACACCGCCTACCTCAACCGCGAGCTGGGCGTGGGCTTCTCGGGCGGCGAGAAGAAAAAGGTCGAGATGCTCCAGCTCCTGCTGCTGCAGCCCAAGCTTGCCATCCTGGACGAAACCGACTCGGGCTTGGACGTCGACGCGCTTTCCACCGTCAGCCACGGCATGGACGCCTACCGCAAGAGCTGCGACGGCTCCATGCTCATCATCACGCATAACACGCGCATCCTGGAGCACCTGGATGTCGACCGCGTCCACGTTATGGTCAAGGGTCACATCGTGCGCGAGGACGACGCCTCGCTCATCCCCTGGATCGACAAGAACGGTTTTGAGACCTTCGAGCGCGAGGCAGCCGAGCAGCGCGCCCAGGCCGAGGCCGCCGCTGCCGAGCAGCAGGCGTAAAGGGGCGACGCAATGACCAAGAACCGCACCGAGGTCGCGGACATCGACCGCAGCCTCTACGACTTCACCTATGGCGAGGAGGGATTCGAGCGCCTCGACGCCGGCATCACGCCCGACATCGTGCGCGAGATCAGCGCCAAGAAGGACGAGCCGCAGTGGATGCTCGACCTGCGCCTCAAGTCCCTCGAGATCTTCAACCGCTTCCCCGACCCGACGTGGGGCCCCTCGATCGAGGGCCTGGACATGGACAACATCGTCACCTACGTCAAGCCCAACACCGACCAAAAGCACGACTGGGAGTCGGTGCCCGACGACATCAAGAACACCTTTGAGCGCTTGGGCATCCCCGACGCCGAGCGCAGCTACCTGGCAGGCGTCGGCGCGCAGTACGACTCCGAGCTCGTCTACCACAACATGCAGGACACGGCGTCCAAGATGGGCATCGTCTACTCCGGTATTGAAGAAGCCCTGCACGATCCGCAGTGGGAGCCGCTCATCCACGAGAAGTTTATGACGCTCATCCCGCCCACCGACCACAAGTTTGCGGCCCTGCATGGTGCCGTGTGGTCAGGCGGCTCGTTTGTCTACGTGCCCAAGGGCACCAAGTTGGACTTCCCGCTGCAGAGCTACTTCCGCCTTAACGCCAAGGGCGCCGGCCAGTTTGAGCACACGCTCATCATCGTCGAGGACGATGCCGACCTGCACTTTATCGAGGGTTGCTCCGCGCCCAAGTACAACGTGGCCAACCTCCACGCCGGCGCCGTCGAGCTCTTTGTGGGCAAGCGCGCACACCTGCGCTACTCGACCATCGAGAACTGGTCCAAGAACATGTACAACCTCAACACCAAGCGTGCGCGCGTGGACGAGGACGGCGACATCGAGTGGATCAGTGGCTCCTTCGGCAGCCACGTGGGCTACCTCTACCCAATGAGCGTGCTCAACGGCCGCCGCGCCCGGTCGAGCTTTACCGGCATCACCTTTGCCGGCGCCGGCCAGAACCTGGATACCGGCTGCAAGGTCGTGCTCAACGCGCCCGATACCTCGGCAACCGTCGAGACCAAAGGCATCTCCAAGAGCGGCGGCATCCAGACCTTCCGCAGCTCCATCGTGGCCACACCCAAGGCCGAGGGCTCCAAGGCAACCGTGAGCTGCCAGTCGCTGATGCTCGACGACCAGAGCCGCTCCGACACCATCCCCGCCATGGACATCCGAGCCAAGAACGTCGACATCGGCCACGAGGCCACCATCGGCCGCATCGGCGACGACAAGGTGTTCTACCTGATGAGCCGCGGCATCTCGGAGGAAGAGGCCCGCACCATGATCGTCAACGGCTTTGCCAACCCGGTCTCCAAGGAGCTGCCGCTGGAGTATGCCGTCGAGATGAACAACCTGATCAAGCTCGAGATGGAAGGAGCGATCGGATAATGAAACAGACCACGAACACCGCTGCTACCACGCTCGAGCAGGTTAATGCGATGCCTGCTGCCACTTGGGGTTGGCTCAAGATGAACCAGACCAAGCTCGAGCTCTCTGACGAGCTTGCCGCCGCTCCCACCGAGGCCGTTGAGGTCGAGGGCTTGGACGAGCAGTTTACCGGCGTGACAGACGCGTTCGACGCCGCCATGGACGCCATGACTGAGCGCTTCCCCGAGCGCCGCGCCTCCGCCCCCGGTGATGCCGCCGACCGCGCCCGCATCACGCCCGAGACCGAGCTCGACGTGCCCGCCACATCCGTCTACCAGGCCGGCGCCATCAAGCTCGAGGAGGAGCTCTCCCCTGCTGAAGCCTTCGAAACCGGCATGGGCGAGGCTGCCTACGCCTACTTGGCCGAGCACGCTACCAAGCGCATCGTCATCGATGTGCCCACATACAAGCATGCCACGGTTACCGTGCGCGTGAGCGGTGTCGATGCCGCCGCGGCCATCGCCGCCATCGACGTCGTTGCCCGTCCTCAGTCGACGCTCGATCTGCTTATTGCCCTAGACTCCCCCGTTACCGGCGAGGGTGTCGTGGGCTCCGCGCTGCGCGTGTGTGCCCACGAGTACGCCACCGTCAACGTGGCCTGCACGCAGACGCTCGACGATAGCTGGATCGCACTCGACGACACCGGCCTGTTCCTGGACGAGGGCGCGCGCGTCAACGTGCAGCACACCGTCCTGGGTGCCGGCGCCAGCGCCACCGGCCTTGCCGGCGACCTGCTGGGCGATACCGCCAAGGTCACCATCGATACTGACTACCTTGGCGCCCGCGAGCAGGTGCGCGACTTTAACTACGAGCTGCGCCACCGCGGTCGCAAGACCGAGTGCGAGATCGACGCCAACGGCGTGCTGACCGGCACGTCCAAGAAGGTCTACCGTGGCACCATCGACCTCGTGCACGGCTGCAAGGGTGCAACCGGCACCGAGCGCGAGACGGTGCTTTTGGCCAACAAGGGCGTCGACAACAAGACCGTTCCCGTCATTCTCTGCGACGAGGACGACGTCGCCGGCAACCACGGCGCCACCATCGGTCACGTCCGCGACGAGCAGCTGTTCTACCTCGCCTGCCGCGGCCTTGACCAAAACGCCGCCGAGGACCTGTTCATCCGCGCCAAGTTGGAGGACGCCGCGCTTTCCGCCACCGACGAGCGCACCCGCGCAGCCGTCGTCCGCCTGGGCAACAACCTGATCGACAACTTTGAAGAGGAGCTCGCATGATCGACACCGAGCACGTTAAATGCGACACCTGTACCGCCCCCGAGCCCATGGAGCTCGACGCCAGCGACGAGGCCTCGCGCGGCTGGCCTACCGTAGACATCGAGACCAACCCCTACAAGGCACAGTTCCCGCTGTTCCAGCAGCATCCCGAGATCGCCTTCCTCGATAGCGCCGCCACCGCGCAGCGCCCTGCCTGCGTGCTCGACGCCGAGCGCGATTTCTACCAGCGCATGAACGCCAACCCCCTGCGCGGCCTGTACTCGCTGTCCGTCGAGGCCACCGAGGCCATCGCGAAGGTGCGCCAGCAGATCGCCGATGTCATCGGCGCCCCCCAGGCCAACGAAGTCGTCTTCACCCGCAACACGAGCGAGTCGCTCAACCTGGTCGCCAAGAGCTTTGCACCCACGGTACTCGAGCCCGGTGACGAGGTCGTCATCACCATCATGGAGCACCACTCCAACCTGATCCCGTGGCAGCAGGTCTGCCGCGAGACCGGCGCCAAGCTCGTCTACCTCTACCCCACCAAGACCGGCCAGCTCACCACCGAGGAGGTTCTGTCCAAGGTGGGCCCCAAGACCAAGATCTTGGCCGTGGGTCAGGTCTCTAACGTTCTGGGCGTTGAGAACCCGGTCAAGAATCTCGGCAAGCTCGTGCACAAGTACGGCGGCTATCTGGTCGTCGACGGCGCGCAGTCGCTGCCACACATGCCCGTAAACGTGGCCGACCTGGGAGCCGACTTCTTCGCCTTTAGCGCACACAAGGCCATGGGCCCCATGGGCATCGGCGTGCTGTGGGGCAAGATGGACCTGCTCAACGCCATGCCGCCCATGCTTACCGGCGGCGAGATGATCGATTCGGTCACCGAGCAGGACGCCGTCTGGGCGCCCGTCCCCGAGAAGTTCGAGGCCGGCACGCAGGACGCCGCCGGCATCTTCGCCACGGGCGCCGCACTCGATTACCTGGTCAACACGGTGGGTTACGAGAACATCCAGGCACGCGAGCAGGCACTCGTCCATTATCTGATGGGCGAGCTCATGCAGCTCGACTTTGTCCAGATCATCGGCTCGATCTACTGGGACAACCACCACGGCGTCGTGAGCTTTAACGTCAAGGGCATCCACCCGCACGACGTCGCGAGCATCATGGACATGGACGACGTCTGCATCCGCGCCGGTCACCACTGCGCGCAGCCGCTGCTCACCTGGCTGGGCGTCGAGAACCTTGCCTGCTGCCGCGCCAGCGTAGCCTTCTACAACGACAAGGCCGACATCGACAAGTTCATCGCCGGCCTGCATCACGTTTGGAGCACGTTCAATGGGTAATCTGTACACCTCCACCACATTTATGGAGCACAACTCGCACCCCGACTATAAGTACGAGATGGATGCTCCCACGCACGAGCACGACGGCATCAACCCCAGCTGCGGCGACGAGCTCACCTTGCAGCTACGTGTCGAGAACAACGTGATCGAGGAGGCCTCCTTTACCGGCCACGGCTGCGCCATCAGCCAGGCAAGCGCCGACATCATGGCCGACCTCATCACCGGTGAGACGGTCGAGGAGGCTCGCCGCCTGGCGGAGCTCTTCCTCGCCATGATCCGCGGCGAGCAGCTCTCCGAGGAAGACCTGGAAGACTTGGACGAAGCCGCCCAGCTCCAGGACATCTCGCACATGCCCGCCCGCGTCAAATGCGCCGAGCTCGCTTGGCGCACCCTCGACGGCATGCTCACGGGATAAAATAATCAGTAATAGTTGTCTCAAATCTGAAGAATTCTGTTGGCCGAATCGCTTAACTTTCGCGATTCGGCCATTTTCTTTTCTGCCTTTATTTCGAGCCCTCGGCCTGCGCGTCCACCTGCGCATAAGCACGCACAATACGAGAGACGGTACTTTTGCCAATCCCGGCATAGCGCTCAATCTGGCGCACCGTGAAACCGGCATCGTGTAATCCAACGATAACGGTATCGCGCTGCGCCGGCGGCGCGGCTTTAACCCCGTGGAGCGAAACCCCGAGGCTCTCCGCCAACTTGTCGGCAAAGGCGTGGCATTCCCACTCCGTCTCTTTCATATCGCACAGCGTTGGCTCGCCGCCGTCGGGCGTCGAAAGCGAATGGGCAATAAAGCCCTCGGCAGAACCAAAAAGCTCAAGCACGCAAGAAGGATCGGAAAATCCTCTCGCGGCCTCGGCCGCATCGCTGTCGTAGGCGCGTAGATGCTCCGCAAAGCTGCTCCAGGGATAACGCTCGATTAGGCTCATGCCCGCCTCCTGCGGATCGGCGTGCACAGAGCGAATAGCCTCCATCACCTGCCAGTCGGTATCGAGCGAGCGGCGCTCAAAACGTTCACGAAACAGACAGCCCACGCGCCCAGTGCGCTTATTGAACCGACGAGCATACGTCAACAGTAGCCGTTGCATGGCTGCGCTCATTTCGTCCTCATAATCCAAAAGCACCAGATCCACGTAGTCACCCATGAGACACCACGCCACAATCGTCAACTGGGCATCGCGGCAGCAGTCGCGCATCAGCCCCAAAAACTCCCACCGGTCCTCGTCGCTCTCAAAGATCAGCTGCCCGCCCATACCGCGGGCACAAACATGGTAAAAACCGGTGATCGATTTCCAAACGCGCTGCACGGCGCTCCCTTCGCCGGGATCTGCTTACCATCCAATACAACAAGATTGAAACGTGCCATCAAAACATTCACGCAAAATGGCACCCGTCGACGGTAAAAGGCGGCAAACCGACGGCGAACGGCTACATATCAACAGGTCAGGCAACGCAGCCTTGCCAAAAGCTTGACCAGAACCGACCCCCTTCAACGAACCGCAGAACAGCAAACAGTCTGGTTAAATCGTTTCAATTGAAAGTTCCGCGCTTCTCGCTACGAAAACTGAGCCGTTCGCCGAATATTCCGTGCATTTCGCGGTATTATAGGGGTTGCATGTCATGTCCCTTTCGAAGGGTCGACCGGTAAACACCAGCCACGACCCCCAGACGGGACGCCAACACGATAGAGAGGAGAGGCATGCAGTACTCACAGGAAGTGGAGAACATGTGCCCCGTTGCCAAGGGTGCATACCACGGCCCCGCACCCATCCCCGAGGAGGGCAAGTGGGTCCAGGCTAAGGAGATTTCCGACATCTCCGGTCTTACGCACGGTGTGGGTTGGTGCGCACCTCAGCAGGGCGCCTGCAAGCTCACGCTGAACGTCAAGGACGGCATCATCGAGGAGGCCCTCGTTGAGACCATCGGCTGCTCGGGCATGACCCACTCTGCCGCCATGGCTTCCGAGATCCTTCCCGGCAAGACCATCCTCGAGGCCCTCAACACCGACCTCGTCTGCGACGCCATCAACGTTGCTATGCGCGAGATCTTCCTGCAGATCGTTTACGGCCGCAGCCAGACCGCGTTCTCCGAGGGCGGCCTGCCCGTGGGCGCCTCCCTCGACGACCTCGGCAAGGGCCTTCGCTCCCAGGTCGGCACCATGTTCGGCACCAAGGCCAAGGGCGCTCGTTACCTCGAGCTCGCTCAGGGCTACGTCACCCGCATGGCTCTCAACGACAAGAACGAGATCATCGCGTTCGAGTTCCTGAACCTCGGCAAGTTCACCGACGCCGTCAAGGCCGGCAAGACCCCCGAGGAGGCCATCGCTGGCGCTATGGGCCACTATGGTCAGTGGGAGAACGCTGCCAAGTACATCGACCCGCGCACCGACGAGGAGACTCACTCCGTCGCCAGCGTGTTCCCGGTTCACGAGTAGAAAGGGAGGGAAATAACTATGACTGTTACGTTCGAAGGTTACGAGCGCCGCGCTGACAAGATCAACAAGTGCCTCGCCGACAACGGCATCGCCTCCCTCGAGGAAGCTCTGCAGATCTGCACCGACAAGGGCTTCAACCCGCGTGAGATCGTCAACAACACCCAGTCCATCGCCTTCCAGAACGCCGAGTGGGCCTACACCCTCGGCTGCGCTCTCGCTGTCAAGCGTGGCGCCAAGACCGCTTCTGAGGCTGCCGCCATCATCGGCGAGGGCATCCAGGCCTTCACCGTTCCCGGCTCCGTCGCCGAGGACCGCAAGGTCGGTCTGGGCCACGGCAACCTGGGCGCTATGCTGCTCTCCGACGACACCGAGTGCTTCGCCTTCCTGGCTGGCCATGAGTCCTTCGCTGCCGCTGAGGGCGCTATCGGCCTGGCTCTGAACGCCAACAAGGCTCGCAAGAAGCCGCTGCGCGTTATCCTCAACGGTCTGGGCAAGGACGCCGCTCAGATCATCGCCCGCATCAACGGCTTCACCTACGTGAAGACCCAGTTCGACTACTTCACGGGCGAGCTCAAGGTCGTCGAGACCATCCCCTACTCCGATGGTCCCCGCGCCGCCGTCAACTGCTACGGCGCCGACGACGTCCGCGAGGGCGTTGCCATCATGTGGCACGAGAACGTCGACATCTCGATTACCGGCAACTCCACCAACCCGACGCGCTTCCAGCACCCCGTCGCTGGCACCTACAAGAAGGAGCGCCTCGAGGCTGGCAAGAAGTACTTCTCCGTCGCTTCTGGTGGCGGCACTGGCCGTACCCTGCACCCGGACAACATGGGCGCAGGCCCTGCCTCTTACGGCATGACCGACACCATGGGCCGTATGCACTCCGACGCCCAGTTCGCCGGTTCTTCCTCCGTGCCTGCGCACGTCGACATGATGGGTCTCATCGGCATGGGCAACAACCCCATGGTCGGTGCCACCGTCGCCTGCGCTGTCGCCGTCGAGGAGGCCCTCAAGGCCTAATCGCGCCCGCGCGATGCTCATATAGTTGAGCTTTAGAGCCGCTACCCACCCGGGTGGCGGCTCTTTTTTGTTGCCATAAAACGTTCGAGATACGATATATCAGTTCTGATGCAACATGAAGTGTGATAAGAAGGAGCCGCCAAGCGCCCCTAACGTCCACGTGCCATATTTGCCCTTTGCCGATTTATCCAATCTTTGCGATACCTTTGCCGATCACCCATGCGACAATGCGCGAACGAGAAAGGAATCCCATGGAATCAACTGATGTACTGGTAATCGGATCGGGCATCGCTGGCCTTTGCGCCGCCATAGAAGCAGCAAGCACGGGCGCGACCGTTGCCATCGCAAGCGCCGGCAAGACCATGAGCGGGTCGAGCTTCTTCCCGGGAACCTGGGGCCTCGGCCTTATTGGCCCCGTCGACGAAGACGACGAACAGGACCTCATCGACACCATCCAGACCGTCGGCGGCGGCGTTGCCGACCCCGAGCTCGTCCAGACGTTCGTCCATGGCATTCCCCAAGCGATTGACTGGCTCGAACAGGATCTGGGCGTAGAACTCCAGTGCCCACAAAGCGCCGAGAGCGCCCAGCAAAAGCAATTTATCCCCTGCTTTGACCATAAGACGCGTATGTGGCGCGGCCTCACCCGCAGGCCCCTCGAAGACGCGTGTACGGCCCAGATCGAGTCGCTCGGCATTCGCCTACTCCCCCGCCACGAGCTTATCGATCTTGTTGAAGACACATCCGGTAAGATTGTCGGCGCCGTGCTCTACAACCAAACAGACGAGCGCATCGTGACCTTTACAGCAAAGGCCACTATCATCGCTGCGGGCGGCACGGGCGGCCTGTTCGAGCGCAGCCTCACTTCGGCCGATGTACTCAGTTCCTCGCAGGCCATCGCACAATCGCACGGCGCATCCCTTACCAATATAGAGTTCATGCAGATGATGCCCGGCTTCATTGAGCCCAAGCGCAACCTGGTCTTTAACGAGAAAACCTGGCGCTACGTCAAGTTCGACCAACCGGACGACAGTGCCAACGAAAAGTTAGACGATCTGCTTGAGCACCGCTCAGGATATGGTCCCTTCACTTCGCGCCTACCTTCTCGCGCCATCGATCTTGCCATCGATCAAGCGGGTGCCGAAGGTCTGGCGCTCCACTACGACTTCCCGCGAGAGAATGTCCCCGAGTTCGTGCAGACATTTGCCACCTGGCTGCAAGACGAGCACGGCATCGCGCCGAGCGACGAGATGCGTGTGGCGATGTATGCCCACGCGGCCAACGGCGGCATCAAGATCGACAAGACCGCGTACACGGGCGTTGAGGGTCTCTACGCCTGTGGCGAGGCAACAGGCGGCATGCACGGCGCCGACCGCATCGGAGGCCTGTCGAGCGCCAATGGCATCGTATTCGGGCGTATCGCGGGCGCATCAGCGGCTCGAGCAGCACTGGACACTCCCAAGGCGGCCGCACCGGCGGATACCGCCCTCCCCCAGCATGGCATCGCAACAGTAGACGCCGAACGTCTGACCCGCAGTCTCAAGCACACGATGAGTACCTACTGCATGATCGACAGGACCGATCCAGGCCTATCCGAGGCGCTTCAAGAGCTTAAAAGCCTACAAGACGAGGCGACGTCGCTGCATAAGCCGCACGGCAATGACAGCGAAATCGCGGCCCTTGCCCGCCTACAGTCGCAAATTCAGCTGGCTGCGGAGATGGTCAAAGCCATGCGCAAACGGACTGAAAGCCTAGGATCGCACTATCGAGCGGACTAGGCTGAGCCCCTATCCAAAACAGAACACAACTTATCGATATCTATCGGCCACGTGAACTAGAAGCAACACGGGGTTCATTGGTGTCCGCACGACTGCGTATCATTATTCTGAATATAGAGAGGACAAAGCCCGTGCAGACAACAGACCAGAGAGGAAGAGATATGGACAGCAGGGATATCGAAAAGTGGCGCGTCAAACTTGATAGCTACGCCCGTGTGGAAGACGGAGTTGAGTATTGGCTCGCACGAGATTTAATGGAACCCATGGGGTACACGCGTTGGGAGAACTTCGCCGAAGTTGTTAAGAGGGCAAAAGTCTCATGCGAATCAAACAAAACCCCAGTTGATTCCCATTTTCGTGACACCACGAAAATGGTAACTGCCGGTGTCGCCGCCCGCGCGGTTAAAGATTTCAAACTGACGCGCTACGCATGCTATTTAATCGCCCAAAACGGAGACCCAAACAAGCCCGAAATCGCGCTCGCCCAGGCATACTTCGCGGTGCAGACACGCCGTCAGGAGCTCATAGAGCAGCGCTTCGCAGAGATTCAGCGCTTGCAGGCGCGCCACTCGCTATCCGATTCAGAGAAACAGCTCTCGGGCATTGCGTTCAAACGAGGCGTGGACTCCAAAGGATTCGCAATCATCAAGTCAAAGGGCGATGAGGCGTTATTCGGCGGCAGAAGCACGGCGGACATGAAACGGCAGCTTGGTGTGCACAAGAGCGCGGCATTGGCGGACAAGCTAGCCGATGTTCTCATCAAAGCAAAGGACCTAACGAACTCGATGACGGCCTTCAACGCCGAGGAACACGACCTGTACGGTCTAGACCAGATCAAGCAAGAGCACGTCGAGAACAACACAAGCGTGCGTGGCAGCCTCATCGACCGCGGAATTATCCCCGAAAATCTACCGGCTGCCGAGGACACTAAGAAGCTCGAGCGCCGCGTGAAGGCAGACGAGAAGAAACTCAAGGAGGGTACAGACGGCTTTACCGATCCACAGGGTAGACTCGATTTGTAAATATTCCGGGTTACTTTGGTGGGCCGTCAGGGGGTCAGCCTGCTGCGCAGGCGGCCGCTGCGGCGCCAAGGCGCCTTGCGCGCTGCGCTGGCAAATGCTTACGCATTTTCTCAGCTCCGCGCCCTTTCGGGTTCGACCCCATGAAAGGTCAACAAAAAAAAACGACCAGCCGAAGCCAGTCGCTTTAACATGCTTTGGTGGGCCGTCAGGGGTTCGAACCCTGGACCTTGGGATTAAGAGTCCCCTGCTCTACCAACTGAGCTAACGACCCAAAGCTAAAGTCCGTTGTGGCGGACTTTAGAGGAGATATCGTGTGGTGGGCCGTCAGGGGGTCGAACCCTGGACCTTGGGATTAAGAGTCCCCTGCTCTACCAACTGAGCTAACGACCCGATATCAACACGAAGCAAGAACTGGGGTGGGTAAAGGGACTCGAACCCTCGACCTACGGGACCACAACCCGTCGCTCTAGCCAACTGAGCTACACCCACCGTGTCCTGTGCGCTTCGCGCTCGACTATTATTGCAAGGAACGCCATGCGATGCAAGCCCCAATTTTCAAGAATTTTGAAAAGAGTTTTTCGAGCGCGTTTCGAGCAATTCCCACCCTTTTCATAGGAGTAAACTTGCCCCACTGCAAATCCTCGAAAGGACCGGCATGAAAGAACTCTCCAACCGCACGGCGAGATTTACCGATTCGGTCATCCGCCGCATGACACGCATCTCCAATAAGTACGACGCCGTCAATCTCTCGCAGGGCTTCCCCGACTTCGATCCCCCGGCGCAGCTGCTCAACAGCCTCAGCACCATCGCCACCAACCCTAAGCCGCTCTACCACCAGTACTCCATCACCTGGGGCTCCCAGGCCATGCGCGAGGCCCTCGCCGCCAAGCAGGAGCACTTTATGGGCATGCCGGTCGACCCCAACCAGAATATCGTGGTCACCTGCGGCTCCACCGAGGCCATGATGGCCGCCATGATGACGGTCACGAACCCCGGCGACAAGGTCGTCATCTTCTCGCCGTTCTACGAGAACTACGGCGCCGACACGATTCTCTCGGGCGCTGAGCCCATCTATGTGCCGCTCAACCCGCCCACGTTCGACTTCGATCGCGAGGTCCTCGAGGCGGCCTTCCGCGACAACGACCCCAAGGCCATCGTCCTGTGCAACCCTTCCAACCCCTGCGGCAAGGTCTTTACGCACGATGAGCTCACCTTTATCGCCGACCTCTGCAAAAAGTACGATGCCTACTGCATCACCGACGAGGTGTACGAGCACATCGTCTACGCGCCCCACGAGCACGTCTATATGGCCACGCTGCCCGGCATGTTCGAGCGGACCATCAGCTGCAGCTCGCTGTCCAAGACGTACTCCATCACCGGCTGGCGTCTGGGCTACACCATTGCCCCGGCGCAGATCACCGAGCGCATCAAGAAGGTCCACGACTTCCTCACCGTGGGTGCCGCCGCTCCCCTGCAGGAAGCCGTCGTCACCGCCCTCAACTTCGACGACAGCTATTACCAGGAGGTCCTCGACCTCTACACCGCCAAGCGCGACCTGTTCTGCCAGGGGCTCGATAGCATCGGTCTTGAACACAACGTGCCGCAGGGCGCTTACTACGTCATGATGGACATCTCTGAGTTTGGCTATGACAGCGACCTCGAATTCTGCGAGGACCTCGCGTCTAAGGTGGGCGTGGGTGCCGTGCCCGGTTCGAGCTTCTTCCGCGAGCCCGTCAACCATCTGATTCGTTTCCACTTTGCCAAGCGAGACGAGACGCTTAACGCGGCACTGGAGAACCTCAAGTCGCTGCGTGATAAAATCAAGCCGCGCGGGTAAGGACGGCCCGGCAACTAAACCAACCAAAGACGCCTCGCACCGCGCTGCGTTGCGAGGCGTCTCTTTATAGCGCTTTCTTAAATGGTTTAGGGCACTATACTTTAGTTACGCAGCAAACTCGTCCCAGAGAGAGGAATACTATGGCAGAGCAGCAGCTTATCGGAGCGCTCGAGGCCGGCGGCACCAAGATGGTCTGCGCCACGGGCTATGCAGACGGTACGGTCCTGGAGCGCGAGCAGATTGCGACCACGACCCCGCAGGAGACTGTTGAGGCCGTCAACGCATGGTTTGCCGACAAGGGCATCGCCGCGCTGGGCATCGGCGCCTTTGGTCCTACCGCAGTCAACCCTGCCTCGCCCCAATACGGCAAGATCCTGGAGACACCCAAAACGGCATGGCGCTACTTCGACCTGCTGGGCACCATCCAAAACGAGCTCGATATTCCCTGTGGCTATGACACCGATGTCAATGTCGCATGCCTGGGCGAGGTTACCTTTGGTTGCGCCCAAGGTCTCACCGATGTGGTGTATCTGACCATCGGCACCGGCGTGGGCGCCGGCGTGCTCTCGGGAGGCAAGCTCGTGCACGGCATGATGCATCCCGAGGCCGGCCACATCCTGGTCACGCGCGACCCGCGCGACACCATCGGCGAGCACAGCGGCTGCCCCTTCCACGACAACTGCCTCGAGGGCCTCATCGCCGGCCCCGGCGTTAAAAAGCGCTGGAATGGCAAGAGCGCCGGAGACATGGCCGATGATCCGGAGGCGATGGATCTGCTCGCAGGCTACCTGGCACAGGCGCTCATGACCTACACGCTGTGCTACGCGCCGCAAAAGATTATCATCGGCGGCGGCGTGGCCGATCACACCCCCATCGTGCCGCTCGCCCGTAAAAAGTGCGCCGAGATGCTCAACGGCTATATCGTCACACCCGAGGTCAACGACATCGATTCCCACATTGTCAACAACAGCCTCGAGGGCAAGCAGGGCATCATGGGCTGCCTGGCCCTGGGCGCTCAGGCGCTCCAGTAAAGGGCACATCAACGGCGCACGGCGTAGCAAAGCTCGCAAAACGCCCGGACAACGCCGCCACGCCCCACAGGAGCCCTCAAACGCACAAGGCCGCCTAGGACCAAGCAAAACGTCCTAGGCGGCCTTTTTGGTACATATCAGCGACCGTAAGAGATATCGAAGCACGACGCCTGTCGTCGCCCCGCAGCAGTCGATCATCACATCGGTAATCATGCCGGCGCGACCGGGCACAAAAAGCTGGATTGTCTCGTCGATAGAGGGGACAAGCAGCAAGAACACCGCCGTGGGCAGCAACACATCAAACGTGCGCCGGCCTTCGAGGTCAAAGGCGTGCGTCGCCAAGATGCCAAGCACCATATACTCGGTAAAATGAGCGCACTTGCGCACGACGAAGTTGGTCACCCACTCGTATGGAAGCCCCAGGGCCTGCAAAAAGCCGCGAATGGATTCCATGATCGACAGGCTCAATGAACCAGACCCCGTACCGGGAACCATCGAATTGCCCCAAATGACGAGTACCATGGCGCAAGCGGCAAGCGCCCATTTTCGATCGAGCTTAACCATGCGGCAATTATGCCTCCGCGCGCAGCGGCGTAAAGCTGGCGGTACCGCCCTCGATAACGCTCAGATAGGCACGGCCAGTGCGCTTGACGGCCGCAGACTGCAGGCGGTTGATCTCTTCCTCGAGAATCTGATTGACGCGCTCATGGCGGCGGTTTTCCATAACGCCGGCAGCGATAGCCTCGGCGCGCTCGATACCCTCGCGCGAGATACGCGCGGTATCCTCGGGAAGCACGGCGCTGTGGCGGCCGACATAGACGGGAGCAACCGAGACAGGTGAGGCTGCAGGCGTGGGCACCGCCACGGGGGCGGGCTCGGCAACCTCGTCCATGATCGCCATGGCGGCGGCCCACATGTCCTCGTGGCCCGAATAATCGGCCATGGGGATATCTTCCTCGAGAGAGGCATCGGGGAGACTATCGGTATCCACGCGACCCTGGGCATCAATAGAAGCTGTGATGGCGGCAGGCTCGTCCAGATCGGCAAGATCCACACCGTTGGCATCGGAAATGATGGGCATGCTGGCGAGCTTGGCGTTGTACGGCGCCGCCTCCGCGGCCTGCATTTGGGCCGAAGCGCCCCAAAGCGAGCTTTCGGCAGCACGGCGAGCGGCGATGGTCTCCTCGTCGACAGCCAGGGGCTCGTCGGCAAAGGGATCGGCAGCAGGAGCCGGCTGAGCTGCGCTCTGCTGGCCGGCCGAAGCGGCAGCCGCGGCAGAGGTGTACGCCGCCGACGACGCGCCGTTATAGGCGGCATTGTTGGCGGCGTTGGCTACAAGAGCCACAAAGGCTGCGGTGCTGCCCGCAGGGGCGGCGTGAGAGCCCGAGACGGCGCGTGCGGCAGCGGCAATGTCATCGCGATTGTAAGAACCGGTCTTTCCACCGTTGGTGAGCTCGTCGATTGCGACCTGGTAAACATCGCGCGAACGCGCGGGATCGCAGCTGACCGGGGAATCGTCATCGAGCATGCTGTCGATCATAGACCAGGCCTCGGCCTCATCCATGGCGTTGGCCGCGCGCGCGATGGTGGGAACGTCATCGTCGATGTGGCGGCGCTGGAATGCACCGGTCAGGCCGGAGAGAAATGCCGAAGAAGGCTGTGCGGCATTGGCCTGATCGGCCGGGGCCGCAGGCTGAGGTGTCGCCCCCTGCTGCTGCGCGGGAATCGAGGCGGTCTTGAACTCGTTGTGGGTCCGGCCAAACTGAGCGGCGCCGCCCACGGCATCAGGCTCAAACAGGCGACCATCGTGCTCGGCGCGATACTCGGAGATGCCCAGCGAGGCTGCGTAGATGCCCACGCCCGCCACCGCACCAACGGCAAAGGGAACGGCGCCCGCGACAACCGTCTCGTTGACCGACGAGAACGGCAGCGTCGCTGCATACATCACCACGGGGGCGGCAAGGCCGATCCCGCAGGAAAGTCCGGCAAGGACTGCTCGTTGTGTTGCATCAGAAGAAGCCATGAGCTCTCCCCATCTTCCAGCACCCAAATCGCATCATTTAGTTGGCTGCGCGAGAGAAGATGAAGCGGGACATGCGTCCCAAAGCAACGGTATATGGTTCGTTTCATCTGCGTTTTCCGTCGCGAAGCTTAAAAGTTATTATGCGAAACCGACCCTCCGATTGCAAGCGATGAGGCCGGATTGTGGCTCGAAAACCGCTGCTTATCTGTCATAAGGTCAAAAAATGTTGCCGAGTGGCGCCGTAAAGAAAGGGCCGGGGCATAAACCCCGGCCCGATTGCCCATTCTTATAGCGATATTGCGTGCAGTTTATGGTCTAAAACGTCTGCTCGTAGTCACTGTGTTTTTTGGCCGAACGCACCAGGAACTCCTGGTTGGTGTTGGTGCCCTTAAGGCCCTTGATAAACGACGCCGCCGCGCGCTCGGTGTTGTTCATGCCGGCGAGAATACGACGCAGGCCGAAGACAAACGGGCGCATCTGCTCGTCGACCAGCAGGTCCTCGTTGCGCGTACCAGAGGCAACGGGGTCGATGGCCGGGAAGATGCGACGGTCGGCAAGATCGCGGTCGAGTTTGAGCTCCATGTTGCCGGTGCCCTTGAACTCCTCAAAGATGACCTCGTCCATCTTGGAGCCGGTGTCGATAAGGGCGGAGGCGAGGATAGTGAGCGAGCCGCCGTTTTCGATATTGCGGGCTGCACCCAGGAAACGCTTGGGCGGATACAGGGCCGCCGAATCGACGCCGCCCGAAAGGATGCGGCCCGAGGCAGGTGCCGCCAGGTTGTAGGCGCGGGCAAGACGTGTGATGGAGTCGAGCACCACCACGACATCGCCGCCCAGCTCCACAATGCGCTTGGCGCGCTCGATGACGAGCTCGGCCACGCGGGTGTGGTTGTCGGCGGGCATATCGAAGGTCGAGGCCACGACCTCGCCCTTAATGGAACGCTGCATATCAGTGACCTCTTCGGGGCGCTCGTCGACGAGCAGGCAGATGAGGTGCACCTCGGGGTTATTGATCGAGATGGACTGGCAGATCTTCTTAAGGATCGTTGTCTTGCCGGCCTTGGGCGGCGACACGATCAAGCCACGCTGACCCTTGCCGATCGGCGACACGATATCGATGGCGCGACCGGTGATGGAATCCTTGCCGTGCTCCATGCGCAGCGGCTCGTTGGGATAGACCGGGGTAAGGTCGCCGAACTTGGGGCGATTGCGGATCTGCTCGGGATCCATGCCGTTAACGGTCGTGATCTTGGCGAGTCCGGCGCGCTTGTCGCCGCCGCGCGAGGGGCGCAGCGAACCCTCGATGACATCGCCCGTGCGCAGGCGTGCGGAGCGGATGAGGTAAGCGGGGACGAAGGCGTCTTCGTTGGATTTCATGTAACCGTGGGCATGGATGATACCGGAGCTGTCCGGGCGAATCTGCAGGATGCCCTTAATATCGCGGAAGCCCTCTGCCTTCGCGGCTGTGGTGTAGATCTCCTCGACGAGCTCGGCCTTCTTCTTGCCGGTCGTCTCGATCTCGAACTCTTTTGCCTTCTCGCGCAGCTCGGCGACCTTCATGGCCGCAAGCTCCTCGCGCGAAAGCGTGGGCTCGGTGGGGGCGGCGTTACGCTCCTTGTTGCGCTGTTTGCGGTCGCGCTGACGGCTGCGGCGATCGTTGCGCTCGTCGTTGCGCTTGTGCTGACGGCGGTTGGGGCGGGCGCCCTCTTCGGTCTCGACACCCCCGTCGGCCGCGGCTGCGGGTGCATCGGTGCCGGACGGAGCCTCGCCCTCTGCCTTGGCGTCAGCGTTGGCATGGTTGCTGGGTTCGTCGTCGCCCTGATGCTCGGCAGCCTTGACCTTTGCGGACTTCTTGCGCGTGCGCTTGGGCCTCTCAGTTGCCGGCTGGTCGGCGTTCTCGGTTTCGGAAGCAGCATCGGCGGTTGACTCGAAGGACTTGTCGTCGACGGGCTTGGCGTCGGCGTCGGCCTTGGCCTTCGCCTTCGTCGAGCGCTTTGCCGCGGTGCGACGGCTACGGCCGGGACGGACATCGGCGGGATCGGCATCGTCAGATGCGGAAGCCTCGGTGGACGGAGCGTCCTGGACCGGAGCATCGGCCGTGGCCGTGGGCTCGGCCGTGGCCGCTGCGCTCTGAGCAGCTGCTGCTGCGGCAGCGGCTTTCTCGGCCTCAACATACGCCTTGGGCTTGCGGCCGCGACGATGCGGGCGCAGAGCCGGATCAACGGCGGGAACCTCGTTGGCCTCAGCGTGCACGACGGGCTCAGCGGAGGGAGCGTCCTCCCCTGCCGCAGAGTGAGCCGGAGCTTCAGCGACCTCAAGAGTCGGTTGCTCGGCGGGCTGCTGCGTCTTGGCTGCCGTACGGCGACGCGTGCGCGGCGCCGGCTTCTCGGCCGACTGTTCGGCAGCAGGAACCTCGGGGGCGACCGGCGCGGCAAGCTCAGTCAATGCCGCGGCCTCGCGCTCGGCGGCGCGACGGCGGGCACGTACAACCTGGGCCTCGCTGATCTGTGCCAGTGCACGGGCCTGCGCGACCTCATCGGAAATGGGGGCCGAAGCATCGGCGGCCACGGGCCGCTTCGCGCGCGTGGTGCGCGTCGTGCGACGCTTGGGCTTTGCGGCCTCCTCGCCGTCCGCAGCAGGTTTGGCCACACGACGCGTACGCTTGGGCTTAGCGGGCGAAGCCTCCTCACTAGCAACGGGTGTGGTGGGCGCGGCGGCCTTAGGCGCCTCGGGAGCCGAGACCTGCGACGGCGCGGGTACCACGACCTGGTCCGACGTAACCGGTGCAGCGGGAGCCGTTTGCGTCGTCGTTATTTCGTTTTCTTGTTGTTGATCAGACACAGTGTTTGCTCAACTTTCTTTTCAAGCCCTGCGATCACATGCTCCCTGCATATACCTTCAGGGCGGCTAAACAGTCTAGCTCCGTCCAAAAAGCGACGGGCATCATTGATCTGTATCGAGATGATTGCGTCAACTACGCAGCGTAAGTGTAACACAACCGCTGCCACCTGCAACTTAGCCATCGGGGACGTTCATAAACGACTAGCCGAAAGGGACACTCTTCCCCTAAGGCGCCTTGAAATGGAGCGACTAGGGAGCAAATCCATGGCGTCGGGATTCGCCGCGCCACGAAACGCGCCTATCTACTACGTTTACCCCGGCTCCCTGACCATACCCTTGCTTTTTCAAAAACAGCGAGTCCGCTACCTGCGGTTTTAATATCGAACTTTACGACATGGTTCGGGATATGCGTCCAAACGTAGGAGATGGGCGCGATTTGTGGCGGACGGTATCCCGCCACCCCTCCACGAGACAACAATGATCCGTTTTCCTCCGTCCCCAAGGGATCATTTTCAAAACCAAGGCGGTTTACTACGATGAATCGCTCAACCACGACCACGCCAAAACCCGAATAAATAAAACCCCAGCTAGATGGCTTGCACTTTTCGGTGAAAAGCCCGTGTGATTGGAATCCCTCGATTCATCGTAGTAAACCGGTATAGTTGTGATTTAGTAGCATTTCCCAACACACCAAAAAGCACCGCCAAACGCAAAAAGCCCGACCTCCGCATGGGAGATCGGGCTTAGAAGGCTCAGTTAAACCAAACCAACGCAGTCAAACGACCAGCGCTTACATCTGCTCGGGGGCAGAAACGCCAACGAGAGTGAGCACCAGGGCGAGCGTCACGCGGACGGCGTCGCAGGCGGCCAGACGGGCGCGCGAGAGCTCGGGGTCGACGGGACGGCCCTCGCTCGGAAGGACCTGGCAGGCGGCGTAGAAGCTGTGGAAGTCACCGGCGAGTTCCTCGGCAAAGTGCGTCAGGCGGAACGGGGCGCGATCGCGAGCGCAGCTGGCAATGAGGTCGGTGAGCTCGTTGAGCTTACGCGAAAGGGCGAGCTCGGTCGGGTCGGTCAGCAGCGAGTAATCGACGTTCTCACCGATGGCCTTGGCGGCGACGGCCTTCATGCCCATCTCGTCAGCCTGCTCGGGCGTAACGTCAGCGGCACGGCGCAGGATGGAGCACACACGGGCGTGAGCGTACTGCACGTAGTACACCGGGTTGGAGTTGTCGCGCTTCTTAACGGCCTCAATGTCGAAGTCGACCATCTGGTTGGAGCTCTTGGAGATGAGCGTGTAGCGAGCGGCATCGGAGCCGACCTCATCGACGAGCTCCTGCAGGGTCACCATGGTGCCCTTGCGCTTGGACATACGGACGGGCTTGCCGTTGCGCAGCAGGTTGACGAGCTGGCCCAGCAGAACCTCGAACTTGCCGGGATAGCCAAGAGCGTCGCACACGCAGCGGACGCGCTCGATGTAGCCGTGGTGGTCGGCGCCCCAGATGTCGATGACGTGGTCGACGCGCTGGAACTTATCCCAGTGATAGGCAACGTCGGAGGCGAAGTAGGTGTACTCGCCGTCGGACTTGATCAGCACGCGGTCCTTGTCGTCGCCCAGGTCGGTGGAGCGGAACCACAGGGCGCCGTCCTTAGTGTAGAGGTAGCCCATCTTGTCGAGCTTCTCAAAGGCGCGGTCGACGGCGGAGGTGCCGGCGGTCTCGCCCTCGGTGTCCTTCACGTACAGGGAGCGCTCGGAGAACCAGCGATCGAAGTCGCAGTTGACGGCGTGGCAGAGGTCGCGCATGTTGTCGACCATCTTTACATAGCCGCGCTCGCGGAAGCTCTCCATGCGCTCCTGCGGATCGGCCTCGACCCATTTATCGCCGTCGGTGCGCCAGAACTCGGCAGCCTCGTCGATGATGTAGTCGCCGCCGTAGGAGTCCTTGCCCAGAGTCTCGGCAAAGTTGTCCTGATACGGATGGGTCTCGGGATGCTCGTCGCTCTCGTCGGCAACAAAGGCGTCGCGGTCGGCAATCAGCAGCTTGTGAGCCTCGTCGATATCCACGCCCTGCTTGGCGATAATGTCGGCAAGCTGCATATAGCGCGTGCTGATGGAGTTGCCGAAGGTGTTCATCTGAGAGCCGTGGTCGTTGATGTAGAACTCGCGCTGAATGTCGTAACCGGCGTGGTCCATCACACGGCAAAGGGAGTCGCCCAGAGCGGCCCAGCGGCCATGACCGATGTGCATGGGGCCGACGGGGTTGGCGGAGACGAACTCGACCTGGGTCTTCAGGCCGCCACCGACGTTGGACTTAGCGAAGTCCATACCCTTCTCACGGGCCTCGCCAAAGATGGCGTTCTTGACGGCAACGGAAAGATAGAAGTTGATGAAGCCAGGACCGGCGATTTCGACCTTCTCGATTGCGGGGTCCTCGGGCATATGGGCGACGACGGCCTCGGCAATCTTGCGCGGGGCGCAATGAGCCAGCTTGGCGGACTTCAGGGCCATGGTGGAGGTCCACTCGCCATGAGAAGTATCAGCCGGTCGCTCGATAGCGCAATCGTCAAGTTCAAATGCGGAAAGGTCGCCGGCCTCCTGGGCCGCAGCAAGCGCAGCGCGTACCAGCTCTTCAATCTTCTCGGGCATAGATCCTCCTTGTGTTAAAGCCCCCGAGCTCTTGGTCACTCGTAGGGCAAAAGCCAGAGTTTGTAGCACTCTATCACAAGCGCTAACTACTGTCGCAGGGTAAAGCTAATAGATATTGCATATGCACAAAAATGACTACCGCTCTTGCGCGGTGGTACAAAGTTGGCGGTTTGCCTGCTGTTTATACACGTTCTAGAAATGCATAAACGTATGAATAAGCCGTTCTATTTATCGAATACTCTAACCTATCGGAGTTGTGTGCTTTTCCTGCATAAAGTAATGGTTTGCGCACGTCAGCGTGGTATTCTTAACATACGTAAATTCGTATAAGTTGGAGGTAGCATGTTCTCAATCGGTCAACACGTCATTCATCCGGGTCAGGGAGTCTGCACCGTCGTCGGTTTTAGGGACGACACACCGCAGCCCATGTTGTTGCTCGAGACCAAGCAGGGGCATGCGCAGACGATTCTCATGTACCCCGTGGCGCAGGCCGACCGTCTGCATGCAGCCATCTCCCAGCAAGATGCAGAGCACCTGCTGAGCCACTACGACGAGCTGGAGTGCGACACCTTTACCGAGCGCAACAGCTCGCTTGAGGAGACGCACTTTAAGCAACAGCTCAAGCTGGGCGCGCCCGAGACGGTTCGCGTGGCAAAAACCATGATGCACCGTATTCGCCAGGCCGAGGAAGCAGATAAAAAGCCCAGCTCTTACTACATGCGCGTGCTCAAGGAAGCCAAGCGCCGCTCCATCGAGGAGTTCGCCGTGGCCCTGGGCGTCACCGAAGAGGCCGCCGAAGCCCGCCTAGCCCAAGCCGCCCTCAACTAACCTACCAAAAAGGGACAGGTTTATTTTGGCAGGTTTTATCTGGCCAAACGTCAACAAACAATTGGTAAATGGCCGGGTGCTCAGTTTTTTGGGCGCCCGGCCATTTTTATCGCCACGGAAATGCGTGAAGCCCATTTGCGACGTCTTCACACAAGAACAATCCAGCTCGACGCTGGTAAAGTCCGCATCCGCATCGAGGGCGCTCGCCCCGCTCAATTACCATTAAAAAGCATCAATTTGAAAACGCAATAACATTTCGGCAGGTAACAGCTATAGTCGGTAAACTGAATCTCGACAACCGAAGCCTCCGAATGAGGTATCTTCAGCCCATCCAAGCTAAAGGAGGGGCCATGCCGAGAAAACCTCGTTCAAAGTCACCAACCGGTTATTTCCACGTCACGTTGCGTGGAAACAGAGGGCAATTGCTGTTTGACGATGCCGAGGACCGAATCGCCATGCTTCAGATCCTCGATGCAATCCTCCCCAAACACAATATCGAGCTTATGTGCAGAGTGTCGTAGGATGTGCTCCGACGGAACTCAAATCCGTCTCCAAGCCACTTCGCAATGAGGCGATTCTCGCGCTTCGAAAAGAAGGGCTAACGATTAAGCAGGTTCAACTGCTGACCGGACTCGGAACATGGATTATCAAGAACGCGTCCTAGCGTCGCGTTTGCCGAGTTACGGGTACGGCGAAGCACAGCTGCCTGCCGCGAGGCGTCGCCACTCGCCAACGTCACCATGTAAACAGAAAACGCTTCCGCTGAATAACGTCCAACGGAAGCGTTTTCCCAGAAAAACCTACCAAAATAGACCTGTCCCTTTTTGGCAGGTTAGGCCTGGAAGGTGTCGCGGTCGGGCGCGAAGGACTGCATGGCCGCGATGGTACGGTCGAAAAGCTCGGGGAGCTCCCAACCCAGCATCTCGGCGCCCTGCGTAATCACGTCGCGCGAGCAGCCGGCGGCAAAGCGCTTGTCCTTGAACTTCTTCTTGAGCGACTTAGTCGTAAAGTCCATGACGCTTTTGCTCGGACGCATGATGACGGCGGCACCGATCAGGCCGGTGAGCTCATCGCAGGCAAACAGGATCTTTTCCATCTGCAGCTCGGGCTTGGGCAGCGAGGTGTTGAAATCGGACGTGTGCGTTTGGATGGCACGGATGAGCTCGGTCGATGCGCCCTCGCCCTCAAGAATCTCGGCCGCATAGATGGTGTGGTTCATGGGGTCGTCCTCATGCTCCTCCCAATCCAGGTCGTGCAGCAGGCCGACAATGCCCCAAAACTCCTCGTTTTCGGGGTCGAACTCGCGCGCAAAGTAGCGCATGGTGCCCTCGACCGTCTCGCCATGGGTGATGTGGAACGGATCTTTGTTGTGCTCATTGAGCAGTTCGAACGCGCGATCACGGGTGATTCCGGCGGAAAGCGTCTGGGACATGGCAATACCTCCAGGTGAGTCGGTGCTAGGACACGGTGTCACTATCGTATATCGCCGCGGCTCAAGCCGAAAGGCAGAAAAGGCATGCGGAGAAAAAAGCCGGGCGAACGCGTCGCCCGGCAAAACCGCAGATAAAACCTGCCAAAATAAACCTGTCCCTTTTTGGTAGGTTTAGGGGCGGACCTGGCCGGTGCCGCGGAGCTTGTATTTGTAGGTGGCGAGGGCCTCGGCGGCAAAGGGTCCGCGGGCGTGGAGCTTTTGGGTCGAGATGCCGATCTCGGCGCCCAGGCCAAACTCGCCGCCGTCAGTAAAGCGCGTGCTGGCGTTGGCGTACACGGCCGAGGCATCGACCGCATCCAGGAAGCGCTCGCAGGCATCCTCGTCCTCGGCGATGATGGCCTCGGAATGCATGGTGCCGTAGCGGTTGATGTGCGCGATGGCCTCATTCTCGTTCGCCACGACCTTCACGCTCATCTCAAGCGCCAGATACTCGCGGCCCCAGTCCTCCTCGGTTGCGGCCACGTAGTCGTCGCCCTCGACAAGACCGGCATCGGCGCATGCGGCGCACGTGGCCTCGTCGCCATGAATGAGCACGCCATGATCGTGCAGTACGGCCACGACCGCCGGCAAAAACGAATCTGCCACGGCGCGGTCGACCAGCAGCGACTCGGCGGCATTGCACACGCCCACGCGCTGGGTCTTGGCATTGACGACAATGTTGAGTGCCTTGTCAAAATCGGCGGATTCATGCACGTAGATGTGGCAGTTACCCGTGCCCGTTTCGATAACCGGAACGAGCGACTCACGCACGCAGCGCTGAATCAGGCCCGCACCGCCACGCGGAATGAGCACGTCGACGATGCCCCGAAGCTTCATGAGCTCGCCGGTTGCCTCGCGGTCGGTAGACTCGATCATCGAGACGGCCTCGCGCGGGAAGCCCTGCGCCTCGAGGGCGTCGGCCAACAGCTCGGTAATCATGGCGCACGAGTGATAGGCCAGCGAACCGCCGCGCAGAATGCAGGCATTGCCGGTGCGGATGCAGATGCCCGCGGCATCGGCCGTCACGTTGGGGCGCGCCTCGTAGACCATGGCGACCAGGCCCAGCGGCACAGTCACACGCGTAAGGTCCACACCGCTTGCAAGCACGCGATGGTCGAGCACACGGCCCACGGGATCGGGCAGCTCAGCAAGCTTCTCCAAGCCGGCAGCCATGCCATCAACGCGCTCGGGCGTCAGCAGTAAGCGGTCGAGGAGACCCGCCGAAGTGCCCGCATCGCGCGCGGCGGACATATCGAGCTCGTTGGCGGCAACGATGGAATCGACGCCGTCGCGAAGCGCCGCGGCCATGGCACGCACGGCCTCCTGGCGCTGGACATCGCTCGCCGTGGCGAGCGCGCCCGAAGCGGCCTTGGCCTCAACGGCAAGATCGTGAACGTAGGTGGCTATATCGACCGACATGGACGGCCCTTTCTCTTAGATGTTTGCCAATCATGGTAGCCGATTTGCACGCATCCTCGCCGACGGCGGTAGAATTGGTCAACCCGAAACACCGCAACGAATGGAAGCATCACATGGCGCTCATCACTTCGTACCACGTCCCCGGCCTGTATGTCGAGGACCACAGCATCGATGTCCCCCTCGACTGGCGCGGCCTGGAGCCCATGCTTTTGGCCGTCGGCAGCACCATGCGCCGCGGCGCCATGCCGGCGCCCATCGCCGGCGCGCCCGAGAGCATCAAGCTCTTCTACCGCGTGGTTTGCGCACCCGACCGCATCAACGACGACCTGCCGCTCCTCCTCTTTTTGCAGGGCGGCCCCGGCGGCGAGAGCCCGCGTCCGCTGTCGCCCACAAGCGATGGCTGGATCGAGGAGGCCGTCAAGCATTTCCGCGTCGTGCTGCCCGACCAGCGCGGTACCGGGCGCAGCAGCTGCGTGGACGGGCACACGATTGCCGCCTTGGGCGATCGCGCCGAGGCAGCCGGCTACGATGCCGCACGCTCGCAGGCAGACTTCCTCAAGCGCCACCTCGCCAGTTCCATCGTGCGCGATTTTGAGTACCTGCGTCTGGTGGGCTTTGGCGGCAAGCCCTGGGTCACACTCGGGCAGAGCTACGGCGGCTTTTTGACGTTGAGTTATCTATCGCTCTTCCCCGAGGGCGTGACGGCAAGCTTTACCTGCGGCGGCATTCCGCACGTGCCGGCGAGCGCCAGCGAGGTCTACGCGCACACCTTCCCGCGCATGGCAGCCAAGACCCAGCAGTATTATGACCGCTACCCCACCGACGTCGAACGCGTGGCGGCCCTGGCAGATGCCCTCGAGGAGCAAAAGCCCGCGTTGCCCGACGGCTCGCCGATGACGGTCGAACGCCTGCAGCTCATGGGCAGCGACTTTGGCATGAAGCCAAGCTTTGAGCGCATGCACTGGATCATCGATCACGCGTTTGTTGATGGCGACGGTTCGCTGAGCTGCGGCTCCTCGGTATCCGACAGCTTTTTGATGCGCGCCTTCGAGCGCACCAACACGCGTACAAACCCGCTGTACTGGACGCTGCAGGAGTTCATCTACGCCGACGGCGACACCATGCCCATCCGCTGGGCCGCGGCAGAAGAGAAGGCCCATCGCGCCGAGTTCGACAACCTCGCGCGCCCGCTCATGTTTACCGGCGAGGCCATGTTCCCGTGGATGTTTGAGCAGATGCCCGAGCTCAAACCCTTTAAGTCCGCCATGGACCTGCTGATGGAAGACACCAGTTGGGACAAGATCTACGACGCGCAGCGCCTGGCCTGCAACGATGTGCCGCTCCAGGCCGCGGTGTACTTCGATGACATGTACGTGGACTCGGACATGCAGCTCGACACGCTCAGCCGCGTGGGCAACTCGCACGCCTGGGTGACCAACGAGTTTGAGCACGATGGCCTGCACGGCAGCGTGGTGTTCAAGCACCTCTTCGACGAAGCCCTCAACCGCGGAGACCTGCGCAGGATCTTCTAGCAAAGGAGTGTCCCCAACTGCCGGCACAAAAGGAACGTCCCGAAGTGCCGGCAACGACAATGCCGCAGGTAGAGGACGGAAAGCGAAAACGCCCCTAAGCGAGCAAGGTGACGTGAAAGAGGAGGGCATTGACCTTTTGGTCATGCCCGACGATTGAACGTCAGATTGCCGCTTAGGGGCGTTTGCAGCGTCAATTGGTTAGGCGAAGACGATCAGATTATCTCGGTGAATCGCAGGCTTCTCGGCCAGGTCTGCCAGCAAGCGGTTGCCGGCAATCTGGTCCTGGCGGCGTCCGGCTGCAAGCTCCAGCACGTCCGAATCGGCCTCGGCGATCCCGCGGGCGACAACCATGCCGCTCGGATCGCACACGTCGAGCACATCGCCCTCGGCAAACGTGCCATCGACCTCGCGAATACCCACCGCAAGCAAGGAAGAACCACGGCTGATCAGCGCCTTCGCAGCACCATCATCGACCGTCACCGAGCCATGCGCCTTGTCACCCAGCGCAATCCACAGCTTGCGGGGCGCAATGTCCAGGCGCTCCGCCGGCGGATCGAACAATGTGCCCACGCTCTCGCCGCGGGCAAGGCGCACGAGCGCATCGGGCTCCTCGCCCGAGCAGATGACGCTCTGAATGCCCGCCGTCATCAGAATGCGGCTCGCGCGGATCTTGGTAATCATGCCGCCCGTGCCCACCGATGTGGAAGAATCGCCCGCCGAGGCGATGATCTTGGCATCGATCTTATGCACGACCGGGACGAACTCGGCCGTGGGGTCCTCATGTGGATTGGCGGTATAGAGGCCATCAATGTCCGACAGCGTCACGCACAGATCGGCAGAAACCAGACAGCTCACAAGCGCCGCCAGCGTGTCGTTGTCGCCAAACTTGATCTCGTCGACGGTAACGGTATCGTTCTCGTTGACAACCGGCACCACGCCAAGCTCAACCAGGCGCAGCAGAGCGTCGCGCGCGTGCAGGTAGGACGTGCGGCGGGCCGTGTCGTGGCGCGTGAGCAGCACGAGCGAGGTGAGCAGGTCGCGCGCATGAAACTCCTCGTCGTAGGCCGACGAGATGATACACTGACCAGCCGAGGCGCAGGCCTGCAGGCTCGGCAGGTCTCCGACCGGCTTGCGGTCGAAGCCCAGTACGGGATAGCCACAGGCGATAGCGCCCGAGCTCACCACGACCAGGCGCCAGCCGAGCTTGCGCAGCGCTGCGGCCTGATCGGCAAGCCCGCCGATAAAGGCGCGGTTGACCTTGCCGTCGGCGCCCACAACCGTGGACGAACCGATCTTTACCACCATCGTTTTATAAGAAGTCGTCATGCGTCAAACCAATCGAATATTGAGCGGGCGGGCGAGAAAATGATCCGTTTTCCTCCGTCCCCTTCGGATCATTTTGCCCAGGGAAAGGCGGAAGCCGCGGCCATGTTCTTGCGCACAAGCTCGTCGCGCACCTGCGCCAGGCCCTGCTCCATGCCCACCACATAGGTCTGCGGGTACAGGAAGCGCTTGTACACCGGATCAAGATGGTCCAGTGCCCAGGCGCAACGCTCGCGTGCGTCCTCGATACTCTCGCGCGGGGTAACAGCGCTGCCATCGCGCACGATCGGCACCAGCAGCTCGCGATACTCAAGCTCGGACACATCGGTCACCAGGGCGGCATCGTTCACGGCCACGAGGGTATTGCCGCGCGCGGCGCCCTCCCCCGCCAGATGGTCCTCGTCATAGATCATGTCGCAGATCGGGCCGCCAAAGCCGTCGTAATAGCGGCGCACGCGCTGTACGCCCGGGATCGTACGCTTGTAGGGCTGCTCGGAGAGCTTGACCACCGGCGTCCACGGGTCCGTCTCGCTCGCACGGCGGGCGGAAAGCTTGTACACGCCGCCCAGCGCCGGCTGGTCGTAGCAGGTCGCGAGCTTGGTACCCACGCCAAAGCTATCGATGGGCGCACCCTGGTCGAGCAGCGACTGAATCGTGTACTCGTCCAAATCGTTGGAAATCGAGATCCCCACATAGGGCAGGCCCTCGGCATCAAAACGGCCACGAACATACTTGGAGAGCTTGGCGAGGTCGCCCGAGTCGATGCGAATAGCCGACAGGCGCTCGCCCACCGCCTCCATCTCCTTGGCAACCGTAATGGCATGCTCGCAGCCCTCACGCACATCGTAGGTGTCGATGAGCAGCGTGCAGTTCTTGGGGCTCGACTTGGCAAAGGCACGGAAGGCCTCGAGCTCGGAATCGAAGCTCATGACCCAGCTGTGCGCATGCGTGCCAAAGACGGGAATACCGTAGCGGCGACCGGCGAGCACATTGGACGTAGAAGAACAGCCGGCAACGTAGCTCGCGCGCGCAACGGCCAGGCCGCCATCGGGGCCCTGGGCACGGCGCAGGCCAAACTCAGCAACGGGACGGCCGTCCGCCGCCAACACCACGCGCGCCGTCTTAGTGGCGACAAGTGTCTGGAAGCCGACGATGTTGAGCAGCGCTGTCTCGAGCAGCTGGCACTCTAGCGCGGGGCCGGTGACGCGCACCATGGGCTCGCGCGGAAAGACGAGCTCGCCCTCGGGGACGGCGTCGATGTTTACATGCGCACGAAAATCGCGCAGGTAATCAAGGAATCCAGGCTTGAACATCGCGCCGCCGGCAGGAGCCTGGAGCGAGGCGAGGTAGTCGATATCCTCGGGCGTAAAGCGCAGGTTCTCGACCAGCTCGGGCAGCTCGGCGGTGCCGCACATGACGGCATACGCGCTACCAAAGGGATGGTCACGGTAAAACGCGGTAAAACAACCCTGCTCATTGGCCTTGCCGCTCTCCCACAGGCCCTGGGCCATAGTGAGCTCGTACAGATCGGTGAGCATTGCAATGTCGGTAGGATGCGAGATGTCGGTCAAAGCCATGGGGCGACCTTTCGGATGTGTTGTGCAGAGGTTGAGGGTTGGGCGAGGCGGACGTGCGGGCATGGAGCCCAGCGCGAACAGGCTAGTGCAGACCCATGCTGCCCGTGATCGTGTAGACCATAAAGACGATAAACGCGATGAGGGCGAGCACGATGATGATTTTTTGAGCCGGAGCCATGCCGGGGATCTCGTTCTCGCCCGTAGGCTCCTTGGAGGTGACCATGCGCTGGGCAAACGTCATCTCGTCACGGCTCGGCTTGGGCTCGGCGGGCTTGGGGCGGGCGGCTTTCTTAGGCTGAGGCTTGGGCGCGGCAGGCGCAGGGTTCGCAGCGGCAGGCTTGGGCGCGGATGCGGCGCTCGCGGCGGCTTCCTCGGCCTTTGCGCGCTCGGCACGCAGGGCAGCCAGCTCCTCACGCTCGCGACGGGCCTCTTCCCGGGCCTCGCGGCGGGCCTTCTCGGCGCGGAGCTCTTCCAACTCGGCACGCTCCTCGTCTGACAATGGTTGGGACTCAAGCTCGGCCATGGTGCAGCCCTTCTCGTAAAAGGGGCGCCCAAGGCGCCCCGATAATTTGCTCACACGAGTATACCCGTTTGCCAGCGGAAGCGTTTGCGACACTCGACCCAATCCAAGCGCCGTTGCGGCCGTTGCTGCTCAACCAAGAACCCGGCTCACAGCGGAACGTTATCAAGTTAAGTACCCCCCTACTTTATTTTCACCATTCGCTTTAACTCCTTAGCTGCCGTACCACGTCCCAACAGATACGCGGTCCAGCCAGCAACACCTTGCACAAGAGCAAACTCGTCAACTTGAGCCGCATCAAAAAGCATTACGTTGGCAATCTCCCAAGCCAAAAGCGGATGAAGCTCATCCCCGGTCTTCTCGACCTTAAGCGTCGGGCGATACAAAGGAGTCTCGTAACCAACTCTACCGATTTCCCTCTTGAGCTCCGTAGCCTCATTCAGAGCATCGGTCGTTGTCACATCGCCGCGGACTTTATTCCACACCTTAAACGGAGGACAGCCTTCAAAGGAATCGCCCTCGTCAACAATCGCAACAGGAGGAACAATTTTTACGCGCGGAGACCCTGACTGCGCACGTCCATTATCCTCGGAGAAATCTCCCGTCAGCGTTCCCTTTTGCTGAGGAGCAAGCGGCGTGGTCTTGTTGCGCATCTCGCGTAGCGCACGCAAGCCAGCCATTATGCTAGAGGACTCGGAACTATTCCCCGACGCTGGGTCTGACGATGCATCACTAAAATCATCTGCCTCGCGACCAAACAGGCCCCCAGCATCTAATGCAGATACGTCAGAAATACCCAACACCGCGGCAACTTGATCGTCGTTACCCAAGAAGTAGTCCTCGATAAGATCCCAGCGAGCTTCATTGGACAACTTAACCTCAAAGAAGCGCTTCATCACACGCGCAGAATAATCGTGGCGCGCATCCTGCTCGCGAAGCACCTGATTGCTGTAGCGCGCGTCCATCGAAAGCGATTTCAGCTTATCCGCGTCTTTAACCCAAACGGAAATTTCCGGATTCTCGCCGCCACGAATCTCATAACTTGCAAGGTTTAAAGCCTGCAGAACCTCAGCAAACGAGAGGCGGACATTGGGACCATTCGTATCCAGGAAGAGTCGACGATGCTTGCCCGAGCCCCCTTCCTTCGGAGCCAACTTGGGCAGGGCGTCGGACAGACATCTCATGGAGCTCTCGAGGTGCTGGCGATTCACTTTGTATTGCGTGTTGCGTTGCACAAGATGCTTTTGATTCGCTATGCGGACAATGCACTTGAATGACATATCACCAAGCGTGCTGTAACCGCTTGACGTTGGGCGAAGCAGCGCCTCAAACAGAAGTCGTACATCAAACGGCAGCTTTGTCACCCCCAGCTGTGTGCGCAATGCCTTTGCGAAGTCATCCTTGGTAAAACGCCCTTCGAGCATAAGCTCCTCAAGCGCAGCTTTAATTGCATCGAGATACTTACGGAACTTATTCTCAACGGAGCTAAATGTCTGTCGATATTCAATGTCGAGAATTCGACGGCAAGACACTGCCGGAGAGTCGCTGTCGCTACAAATCTCACCACCAAATAAACGACGCTTAAAATCGGCGAACGTTAAATTGGGAAACCTGTCTTCCCACATTTTCGATGCCTGGAGGCAGTAGATTCCGCCCATATCGCGAACCTGAACATCACCCTGTCCCTCATGCTTTTCAACTCGCGCATTCCCCTTTGTCAAAAGTTCGACATATCGACCGTACCGACGGAGGAAATACTCCTCTTGGTCTTTGTTAATGCAAACGTATTGTGTTGTATACGAAGGCTTCGGTTTAACGATAATCACGGGGTAGTTAAACCGATCTTCCAGATCGCGCGCGACCATCATCAAAGCCGACTTAACCAAGTTGGTTTTCTTAGTACGGTCAGACTCCCTGGCAAACAGATAAGAAAAAGAGTCCGGCGAAACCAGCATATTCTCAGTGCGTTTGCAGACAGGCTTACTGGTGTACATCCTGTAGAGCTTTGCCATGATTTCTTTGAGCTGCCACTGATAAAAGCCGGAAAGCGAATACAACTGTCGAGCATAACGCACGTCTTGAGCAAAGAAATCAACTGTCGCCACGGCGCGAAGCCCTTTCTTGCGTGCTCCTCGACCAATCTCTTGCACGTAATCTGAAAGGTTGCCTGTTGGGGCATAGTGGTAGACGGCGTTAATGTCGCTAATGTCAACACCCATGCCAAACGCCTTGGTTGCGACCATCACGCGACACTCACCCGAAGAAAACGCCTCGCTAACGTACTTCTTGTAATCCCTTTCGTACCCAGCGTGAAAACCGAGAACCTTACTACCGCACGGCTGGTTCTCAACGATTTGGGCAACCTGAGTTCTATAAGGGCAGTACACCAGCGCATGGTCGTTTTGCGCGACCGCGTTACAAATCCAGTCGATGGCAAGATCGCGTTTAACGTCCTCGATCAAACCGGGATGGTCGGCCTTATCGAGACAGCGGATATCGAAATCGATATCATCGCGTCGAGGGCTACCGATATACAGTTTGCAATTGTCCAGCTCAAGATCGCGCAACGTACCGGCGACCATATCGTCCTTGCCACCATAAACGGCGGTGGCGGTAAGGCAAAAGATTGGAAACGATCCTCCATTGGCCCTGAGCCTCTTAAGGTAAGAGCCCAGATACCAATAATCAGGCCGAAACTCCCTACCCCAAGAAGATACCGTATGCACCTCGTCAACAACGACCAAGCCCAAACGGCGACCATTCAAAATGGTGTCAATCGAAGACTCCAGCAGAAGCTCGGGAGCGAGGTAGACAATCGATACCGAACCATCGGCAATCTTGCGATATCCCTCCAGGCGCTGCTGGTAAGAGATATCGGAATTAAGGGCAATAACGTCTTTGACCCCACGAGCCTTAAGCCCAGCGACCTGATCGTGCATAAGCGACTTGAGTGGCTCTATCACGAGCGTCAAAAGGTTGTATTCCAAGGCGAGATACAAGGCAGGCAACTGGAACAGCAAAGATTTACCCGCACCGGTAGGCGCCGTCACAAAGATGTTCGAGAAACCATCCTCCCCCCTCTGAGCCCGCTCAGCTTGCTCGACGGCAAAAGACGCTATTTCGCCCTGAGAGACGACCTGCATCTCCTTGCCCCTCGAGGGGTCCTTATAAATTTTTAACTCGCGGAAGTCCGCCCCATCTCCCCAGTAGCGTTTAAGAATCGGAAGGAGTCGATTGCCGTTGGGAACTTCGGACTCTTGCTGCGGTTTTTGAGCAACAATGGCGAAGGGAACATCAAGTGCGGACAGAAGAGAAGCCGTATGGACAAGCGTTACGAGTCTCTCCGACTGCTCTCGAACATCAAACAACTGGTCATCAACAATAAAACTAACAGGCTGTGCATTACCATCACACAGGGCCAAACGGCATGCAGCATACTCATCGCCGGGAACAACAACCCGGGCACCCGTAGCAGAGGCATCAAATTGTGGCATGGTGTGGGGCACTTCGAACAAGTCAATATAAGAGAGCGAAATGGCATCGTCCACCGTCACCGGCATCGTCAGATAGCCATCACCTACCCGTCGAACACTTGCATAGTACTTGTCGGCAGTGGCGCCCTTGGGTGACCCGTCCAATTCGCGAGCAGCCTCGCCGAGTGCCTCAGCTGAAGCCGGCGAAGGATACTCCCCCATGTCATCAAACAGGTTGTTGCGAACAACTACAATGTTGCCCTCATACAATTCGCCGACAGCGCCGCGCAGGTCAATCAAAACTTCGTATGGCAGAAGGACGGGTCCATCTTCATTCATCAGGCATCCAAAGGCGCTCTTTTTGAGCTGAGCAAGTAAATCCAAGCCCAAGCATCCATTGGAATCGATGGCATCGGCAAGCCCCCATACGGCAGAAGGATGCCCCGCAAGTTCGCGCAACATGTACGGCGTAAGGCCCTGAAAGAATACTGCAGACTTAGTGCTATCTAGCTGAGCCGCAATCTCGTCAACACGACGAATAAAGATTTCAGAAAGCTTGGATTCAGCCACGCTGACCATCCTCCATACGCATCCGAGGTGCATTAAAGCGCCGGGGCTTAATAATCTTTTGCCTCTAAAATAACCCCGCCATTACCACTATTTGTTGAGCAACAAAATGAACGGTGGCCAAATATAGGCGAAGGGTTTCCAAGCAACATAAACCGCAGATTACCGCTGCAAAGCAAATAGATGTTGAGCTACAGATTAAAGCGACACGCGTAGAACTGAGGCGGCTGAAGCAACACAAGCTGCGTAACAGTACAAAAAAGCCGCCGACACAATGTCAGCGGCTTATCAAATCCAAGGGTGGAGACGAAGGGAGTCGAACCCTCGGCCTCTGCCATGCGACGGCAGCGCTCTCCCAACTGAGCTACGTCCCCAGGACAAGTTGATATTTTACCTACGGCTCGCCAACTGTCAACGCCCAATAACCAGTCTTTTTGGGACGGGGCTATTTTGACTACCTTTCGAGCAAGCAATCCTCTCGATGATTTTTTAATCCCCGTCCCAAAAAATCATCCGCGTGCGCACTACTTTGCGCTGGTGAGGACACCGGTGGTGTCGAAGGCCGGGGTGAAGCTTTCGTCTACCGCGCCGCCCTCTTGCCAAAACATCGTCGTAAAGCCCAGGTCGTCGGCATGGTCGAGCACCTGCTCGTACTCCTCGCGCGTCACGGCACGCGCCAGGTCGCCGCCCTGCTCGCGCATGAGCGCATTGGGCGTGTACTGGTTCATGACCGAGATCGGCACATCACCCACCGTCTGCCACACCAGGTCCAGCACACGGCACGAATCGTCTGCATGTCCCGGCAACACCAGGTGGCGCACAATCATGCCGCGCTTCATGAGCCCGTCCTCGTCCACCAGCACTCCCCCGCGGCGCTCGATCTCGCGCGCCATTTGCGCTAAACCCGACACGGCCACACGCGGGTAGTTCTTAATGTGGGAGAGCGACTCCGCAAGCCCCGCATCGGCATATTTAAAGTCGGTAAGCCACACATCGACCAGATCGCCGAGCGCCGCCACGGCACTCGCGCGCTCATAACCGCTCGTGTTGTAGACGATGGGGATGACCAGCCCGCGCGCCCGTGCCGCGGCAATCGCAGCCGGCAGCAGGTGCGCGTAGTGTGTCGCCGTCACCAGGTTAATATTGTTCGCACCCTGGTCCTGCAGCTCCAACATAATCTCGACCAGGCGCTCGGGCGAAATCTCAAGCCCAAAATTGCCCGTCGAGATCTCGTGGTTCTGGCAATAGACGCATTTGAGCGAGCAGCCGCTAAAGAAGATCGTGCCCGAACCGGCCTCGCCCGAGATAGGCGGCTCCTCCCACATATGAAGCGCCGCGCGGGCCACCTTGAGCGTGCCATCGGCACCGCATACGCCGTGCGCGCCCTCATCGCGCGCCGCACCACAACGGCGCGGACACAAATGGCAGGCGGGCGAAAAAAGTTCGGTCAACGACGTCGGCATAAAAACATGCTCCAAAACAACGATTCAGCAGCTCAAACGCAAAGGGACCAACTGCACAAACGGCTCGAGCCCAAGGCGCCGTAATCGTCCGACACGATTTTTGTAATGTCAAGACTGGAATCGATAAAGTGCCGCTTTATGATGTAGGTATTCCGCCCCCCGCGGAGCAACTGGGTGAACCGTCGCGTTTATTTAGGGAGCCCACACAGTCGTACCTAGTACAGGTATCCTTCGTTGTTAAGGACGCTGGAACAGTCGATGAGGGCACCCACCTGTTTTAGGTGGGTTCATTTTCGTAACGTGGGGGGCGGTTTTCTTCTGCCGAAAATCGCCATTGCAAATCCCGCCCAGATCCCCAAAAGGCACCAGGTAGAGCCTCACTATCACTCGAATATCTGGTAAGCGCGTGATTATCGCCCCGTGCAATTCCTCACACCCTCCTTGGTCGAGTATCATGGGTCAGCTATACCCTTTGCGGCATGGCATCCTTTGACCTTTTCCTTCGACGCTTGGCGGTTTATCGATTCATGGCTTCCTCCACGAGCTTCATACCGTACCTATGCGTGGCGGTCGCGGCTTTTATCACGACCTTCCTTACGGTGCCCCTGGTCAAGCGCCTGGCAATCAAGCTCGACGCTGTCGACTATCCTTCCAAGCGCCGTATCAACACTAAGCCCATCCCGCGCATGGGCGGCACGGCGGTCTTTTTAGGCCTCGTCGTCGCTTGCATCGTGCAGATTCTAGGCACCTGGTATCTGGGCTGGCCGCCCGTTTTGGTGCCCCACCCCCGTCTGCACATCAGCTACCCCATACTTGCGCTTTCTTTTACCGTCATCTTTGCGACCGGCGCAATCGACGACGTCTTCCAGCTCAAGCCCAAGCAAAAGCTGGCCGGCCAGGTCCTCGCCGCGTTCATCGCCTGCTTGGGCGGCCTGCGCATCGGCGTCATCGTCAACCCGTTTGCTCCCGGCGAGATCATGCTCGGCTGGCTCGCCTACCCCATCACCATTGTCTACCTGGTGGCGTTCACCAACATCATCAACCTTATCGACGGCCTCGACGGTCTGGCCACGGGTATCTGCGGCATCGCGTCGTTCACCATGTTTTCGGTCGCCGTGCTCTCGGGCCGCATCGACGCCGCCGCGCTCTCCATTGCACTCTTTGGCTCGTGCCTCGCCTTTTTGCGCTATAACTTCAACCCCGCGAGCATCTTCTTGGGCGACTCGGGGTCGCTGCTTCTGGGCTTTGCGTTAGGTTCCATCTCGCTGCTCAACGTGAGCCGCACCGCCGCACTCACCTCGCTCATCATCCCGCTCATCGTGGCCGGCGTGCCCATCATCGATACGTTCAGCGCTATCGTTCGCCGCAAGCGCGCCCACATTAGCATCGGGCAGGCCGACAAGGGCCACATCCACCACCGCCTCATTCAAGAGGGCTACAACCAAAAGCAGGCCGTACTGCTCATCTACGCCTGGTGCATCATGCTTTCGGCCGGCGCCGCCGCCATCAATCAGGTCGAGGTCCCCATGCGCGTGCTCATCTTTACCGTGCTCGCCATTGGCTCGGCTGCCTTCGCCAAGCACCTTCATCTGTTTGAGCCCGTGCTGCGCCACCATTACAACAAGCGCACGCACGAGGACGAGCTGGTAACCCCCGACGATCCCGCCTTTAAACAGGAGGAGCAGGCAGCCGAGGAACGCAAAGAAGAGCGCCACCACAAGCTCTAGGGTAAGCTGCCGAGGATGTGCCCCGGCGCCGATGGTCAAGCGCAGCCCGACACCCATCGCACAAGCCGCCCCTCTCCCGCCCCTCGCTTACTTACGCCTCGCCCCTGTAATAAACGCGTTATCATCTTGACCCATGAACATACGTTAGGAGCAATCATGCCAAACGAGAACAGCTACGAAGTCGCGCTGCAAAAGAGCAACGCCATTCGCGAGGGTCTGGCCAAGACGCCCGAGAAGTTCACCATGCTTACCGGCGACCGTCCCACCGGCCGCCTGCACCTGGGCCACTACTTTGGCACCCTCAAGGGCCGCGTGGAGCTGCAGAACATGGGCGCCAAGACCAACGTGCTCATCGCCGACTACCAGGTCATCACCGACCGCGACACCACCGAGCACATCCAGGACAACGTGTACAACATGGTCATGGACTACCTTGCCTGCGGCATCGACCCCGACAAGACCATGATCTACGCGCACTCCGCCGTGCCCGCCGCCAACCAGCTCATGCTGCCGTTCCTGTCGCTGGTCTCCGAGGCCGAGCTGGCGCGCAACCCCACCGTCAAGGCCGAGATGGAGGCCTCGGGCCACGAGCTCACCGGCCTTCTGCTCACCTACCCGGTGCACCAGGCCTGCGACATCCTGTTCTGCAAGGGCAATGTGGTGCCCGTCGGACGCGACCAGCTGCCGCACATCGAGCTCACCCGCACCATCGCCCGCCGCTTTAACAACCGCTACGGCAAGGTGTTCCCCGAGGTCGACGCACTGCTGTCCGAGACCCCGCTGCTGCCCGGCCTGGACGGTCGCAAGATGAGCAAGAGCTACGGCAACGCCATCAACATTTCGATGACCGCCGAAGAGACGGCCAAGCGCATCAAGAAGAGCCAGACCGACTCCGAGCGCATGATCACGTTCGACCCCGAGAACCGCCCCGGTGTGTCCGGCCTGCTTTCGACCGCCGCCATCTGCACCGGCCGTTCCGAAGTCGAGATTGCCGAGGAGATTGGCATGGGCGGCTCCGGCCAGCTCAAGAAGTACGTGACAGAGGCCGTCAACGAGTACTTCGCGCCGATCCGCGAGCGTCGCCAGCGCTACGAGAACGATCTGGACTATGTGAAGGACGTCCTGCACGAGGGCAACCGTCGCGCCAACGAGATCGCCGAGCAGACCCTGGCCGAGGTTCGGGACGCCATGGGCATGGTGTACTAGACCGATCTGCTGGCTAGAACTTTCGATTGCTTTAGGACGGGCGCCACGGCGTCCGCCTTTTTTGGTGCCCAACCGGCTCGGCTCCGCCCATCGCACTCCCCCGATAAACAGGAACAGGCCCGCCGGCAGCCAATTGCCGGCGGGCCTGTTCCCAAAGTACACCGTTGAATCGCACAGAGGGGAGGAATGCGAATCAAACTCAACAGGGCAGGCTTTTTCATCGCCTATGGCCTGCTCCGTTGCTGAATTTAATATAGTTCACCGTGGTTTACTTTGTAGCGTCAATATGCGCCGCCATAGTTTCTCCATAAGTTAGCCCTGGTAAACCTGCAACGGAAAACCACCACAAAGGGGACAGTGAACTGCCTCCCATTTCTTGGACATCGGGAAATGGGAGGTTTTCCATGAGTATA